>Ga0209284_10002598_pt1 | contig 24189 bp, 19 predicted proteins | sample FRY03_FD_187211 | JGI IMG/M metagenome (GOLD analysis project Ga0209284, IMG submission 187211) | Freshwater microbial communities from Lake Fryxell liftoff mats and glacier meltwater in Antarctica - FRY-03 (SPAdes) (version 2) | ecosystem: Environmental > Aquatic > Freshwater > Ice > Glacier...
CTTTTTTATCGTTAACCCCTTCGGGACTCTTGATTGGCTGCCAATCAAGAGTCCCGAAGGGGTTATTAATGTCATCAACAACGTTATGAAACTTTACAATTAAACATATAAAGGTTATTTAAGCGCTGATACGGTCAATATAGTAACAGGTATGAATAAAGCCGCTTGTGGTATAGATTTTACTATAGGAGGTGATTATTTAATCTATGGATTTGAAAAAGATTACATGGGGTTTTCGGGTGTACAAAGAATTGCAACTAATAATAAAATGTTTTGGACTAATACCTGTACAAGGTCATGGTATTTTTCTGATGAGGAAGAAAAAGATCTTCTAGCTGAATTAGAGAAATATTGACAAAGCAGGTAAGTTCAATTAATTAGCGTAAGATTTTTAAAAATATAATTATTACTTTTGTCCACTTAATAAATTTGAAAAATTATGCTTCATACAATTAAACCAGGAGTTGCTACAGGCGATATGGTTCAAGAAATTTTCAGATATGCAAAAGAAAAAGGTTTTGCATTGCCAGCAGTGAATGTTACAGGCTCTAGTTCTGTTAATGCTGTAATGGAAACAGCTGCGAAACTAAATTCTCCCGTTATTATTCAGTTTTCAAATGGAGGTTCTTTGTATAATGCAGGGAAATCTTTATCAAATGAAAATGAAAAAGCTGCAATAGCAGGTGCTGTTGCAGGTGCTAAACATATACATACCTTAGCTGAAACTTATGGGGCTGTAGTTATTTTACATACTGACCACTGTGCTAAAAAATTACTTCCTTGGATTGATGGTTTGTTGGATGAAGGTGAGAAGTTTTTCAAAGAAACAGGAAAGCCTTTATATAGTTCACATATGATTGATTTGTCTGAAGAACCTATCGAAGAAAATATTGAATTGTCAAAACAATATTTAGCTCGTATGAGTAAAATTGGGATGACACTTGAAATCGAACTTGGAATTACAGGTGGCGAAGAAGATGGTGTAGATAATTCAGATATTGATAGTTCTAAGCTTTACACTCAACCTGAAGAAGTTGCATTTGCTTATGAAGAATTAATGAAAGTAAGTGATAAGTTCACAATAGCAGCAGCATTTGGAAATGTTCACGGTGTTTATAAGCCTGGAAATGTTAAGTTAACACCTAAAATATTATTGAATTCTCAAGCGTATGTTCAGCAAAAGTTTAATACTTCTGCTAATCCAGTAGATTTCGTTTTTCATGGTGGTTCGGGTTCAACGATAGAAGAAATAAGAGAAGCTATTACTTATGGAGTTATTAAAATGAACATTGATACTGATTTACAATTTGCTTTCACTGAAGGTGTTAGGGATTATGTTGTGAATAATGTTGATTATTTAAAGGCTCAGATAGGTAATCCTGATGGAGATGATATTCCAAATAAAAAATATTACGATCCAAGGAAATGGATGAGAGAAGGAGAGTTGACTTTTGTTAAAAGATTGACACAGGCTTTTGAAGATTTAAATAACGTTAATACATTATAATTAATTACCCTTTTATGAGGGAATAAAAATAAACGTATGAGTTGGTTTAGCAGAAAGAAAGAAGGGATTACAACATCTACTAAGGATAAGAAAGAAACGCCTGAAGGATTGTGGCAGAAGTGTACAAATTGTAAAACAGTTTTTACAATAGAAGATATATCAAGAAATTTTTGGGTTTGTGATCGCTGTTCTAATCATGAGAAAATTGGTTCAGCTCAATATTTTCAAATTCTATTTGATGATGCAAAGTTTACAGAATTAGATGCTAATTTAACTTCTGGTGATCCATTAAAGTTTGAGGATACTAAGAAATATGTTGATCGTTTAGTGGCTACTCAAAAAAACACAGGACTTAAAGATGCGATAAGAACAGCTGTAGGAAAATTAGATGGTGAGGATTTTGTAGTTGCTTGTATGGATTTTTCGTTTATTGGAGGTTCAATGGGATCTGTAATGGGGGAGAAAATTTCAAGAGCAATTGATCATGCAATTAAAATTAAAAGTCCATTTATGATTGTTTCTAAATCTGGTGGAGCTAGAATGATGGAAGCTGGTTTCTCTTTAATGCAAATGGCTAAAGTTTCTGGGAAGTTAGGTCAGTTGTCAGAAGCTAAATTACCATATGTGTCTTTATTGACAGATCCGACAACGGGTGGAGTTACTGCTTCTTTTGCGATGTTAGGTGATATTAATATTGCTGAACCTGAAGCGTTAATTGCGTTTGCAGGACCGAGAGTAGTAAAAGAGACGATAGGTAGGGATTTACCTGAAGGTTTTCAGACTTCTGAATTTGTATTAGAACACGGGTTTTTAGATTACATTGTTGATCGTACAGAGCTAAAGAAAACATTATCACTTTCTTTAAAGTTGTTTAAAAATTAAATTTAATTAAAGTAAGTCTCAATTTGAGAAATAATCTTTATATTTGCACCGTCGAAAGTCGACTACATAAAAATCATTAAATAATATTGGAATGTATTTAAATTCAGAAGTAAAAAAAGAAATCTTCGCTAAACACGGAGGAAACGAAACAAACACTGGTTCAACAGAAGGTCAAATCGCTCTATTCACAATGAGAATTAGCCACTTGACAGGGCATTTGAAAAACAATCGTAAAGATTATGCTACTCAAAGAGCTCTTCAGTTATTAGTTGGTAAACGTAGAAGTTTCTTAGATTACTTAAAGAAAAAAGAGATCGAAAGATATCGTGCAATCGTTAAAGAACTTGGTTTACGTCGTTAATAAGTTGCAATATTGAAATAGGAGGGCAGTCGAATAATTATCGGTTGCCCTTCTTATATTTTTAACTGATCGTATTGATCACAATTTTGAAATAATATAAATATGAACATAGGAATCAAACAATCGATTGTTACAGGCGGAAAAGAAATTTCTGTTGAAACAGGGAAATTGGCAAAACAAGCAGATGGTTCAGTAGTTGTAAGAATGGGTGATACCATGTTACTAGCTACTGTAGTATCGACTCCAGAAGCTAAAGAAGGTGTGGATTTTTTACCGTTAACGGTTGATTATCGCGAGAAATTTTCTGCAGCAGGAAGAATCCCTGGTGGTTTTTTACGTCGTGAAGCACGTCCTTCTGACGGAGAAGTATTAGTAATGCGCTTAGTAGATAGAGCTTTAAGACCTCTATTTCCAGACGATTACCACGCGGAAGTACAAGTGATGATTCAATTGCTTTCTTACGATGGGATTAATAATCCAGATGTATTAACAGGTTTTGCTGCATCAGCTGCAATTGCTGTTTCTGATATTCCATTTAATGGACCAATGTCAGAAGTACGTGTTGGAAGAATTAACGGAGAGTTTATTGTTAATCCAACAATGGAAGAAATGAAGTCTTCTGATATGGACGTTGTTATTGCTGGTACAGCAAAAGACGTAAATATGGTTGAGGGTGAAATGTTCGAGATTTCTGAAGAAGAAATGGTTGAAGCAATAAAAATTGCTCACGCATCTATTAAAGAACAGTGTCAGTTTCAATTAGAATTAGCTGCTCAAATACCAACAGCTAATCCTAAAAGAGTTTATTCTCACGAAACTCACGATGAAGAATTAAGAGAAAGAGTAAATAAATTTGCATTTGAAAAATGTAAAGAAGTAGCTCGTAAAGGAACACCTTCAAAAGTAACACGTACTGAATTATTTGGCGCTGTTAAAGAAGAATTAAAAGCTTCTTTTTCTGAAGAAGAATTAGTTGAAAAAGGTGCTTTGATGTCAGTATATTTTAATGACACGAAGAAAAAAGCTGTTCGTCACGTAATGCTTCACGAAAGTATTCGTTTAGACGGTAGAGCTTTTGATGAAATAAGACCTATCTGGGCAGAAGTTGATTATCTTCCTGTAGTTCATGGTTCAGCAGTTTTCACAAGAGGTGAAACACAATCGCTAACTACTCTTACAATTGGAGGTAAAATGGATGAGCAGTTGCTAGATGGCGCTACATTCCGTGGAACTGAAACTTTTATGTTACACTATAATTTCCCGCCATTTTCTACAGGTGAAGCACGACCTTTAAGAGGTACTTCAAGAAGAGAAGTTGGTCACGGTAATTTAGCATTAAGAGCTTTAAGACAAGTTTTACCTGAGAACAATCCTTATACAATTCGTTTAGTTTCTGATATTTTAGAATCAAATGGATCGTCATCAATGGCTACCGTTTGTGCTGGTACATTAGCATTAATGGATGGTGGTATACAAATCAAAGCTCCAGTTTCTGGAATTGCGATGGGATTAATAACTGATGAAACAGGTGCATTCTGTGTGTTATCTGATATTTTAGGAGATGAAGATCATTTAGGTGATATGGATTTCAAAGTAACTGGAACGGCAAAAGGTATAACTGCTTGTCAGATGGATATAAAAGTTGATGGTTTATCTTATGAGGTACTAACAAAAGCATTATTTCAAGCTAGAGAAGGTCGTTTACATATTTTAGATAAAATTGTTGAAACGATTGATGCTCCAAGAAAAGAATTAAAACCTTCTGCTCCAAGAATAGAAGCGTTTATAGTTCCTAATGAAATGATAGGTGCTATTATCGGACCTGGAGGAAAAATTATTCAAGGAATTCAAAAAGAAACGGGAGCTACAATAACAATTGAAGAAACTGAAACAGGTGAAGGTAAAGTTCAGATTATGTCTAATAACGGAGATAGTATGAAAAGTGCACTTGACCGTATTAAGATGATCGCTTTCCCTCCTCAAGTTGAAGAAGGTGTAGAATATGAAGGTAAAATTAAATCAATTCAAGCTTATGGATGTTTCGTAGAAATTCTTCCTGGTACTGATGGTTTAATTCATATATCTGAATTTGCATGGGAAAAAGTAGAGAAATTGGATGGTTTATGCAAAGAAGGTGATTTAGTGAAATTTAAAGTTGTTGGAAAAGATCCTAAAACTAAAAAATGGAAATTATCACGTAAAGTGTTGTTGCCAAGACCAGAAAAACAAACAGAGCAAAACGCTTAATTATAAATTTATTTAAATAAAAAATTATGTCAAGTAAAAGATTATTAAAAAAGCATTTAAACGATATGGTAATTGATATTGTTGAAGAGTGTTATACAGTTCAAATGTTTGATGAAACGAAAGCTGTTCAAGCAAATGCTTTAATTGAAGATGCTGCAAATTTTCAAGATCAAATATTAATGTCAATTCACACTGCAAAAACTAAAAAGGATTTCAATCCAATTAGAGAGAAAATTGATACTGCAGTAATTGATTTCGTTACTAAGTTGAACGGATTAAATTAATTAGAAAATTTAAAGAATTTTAATATTTAATTCTTAGAATTGTAAAGCGAACTTTCGAGTTCGCTTTTTTTATATTTAAATAGTTGATTGATGTTTAAAAAGTTAAGTTTAGCGTTTGGATTGTTCTTATTCGCACTAATTATCTTTGTAAGTGGTGGACATTCACAAATGTGGAACGCAATTGCTTTAGGTGGATTAATGGTGTTTTTTTGGTTGTTTGAAATCATTCCAATCTATGTTACAGCACTCATGCCTGTTGTATTGGGAGTTCCTCTTGGAGTTTTGAATACAGATCAATTAGCAAGCTCTTTTGGAGATAAATTTGTTTATTTATTTCTAGGTGGATTCATTCTAGCTCTTGCACTAGAGAAATGGAATGTTCATATTCAAATTTCAAAAAAAATAATTGGATTTATCGGGCAAAGTAAGCCTAGAATTATATTAGGTTTTTTATTGACAACAGGACTTCTTTCTATGTGGATTTCAAACACTGCTACTACATTAATGATGCTCCCAATGGCTATAGCAGTAATTGAAGTGTTACCGAAAACTGAGAAAAAATCAAAATTTCCTTTGTTTCTTTTGTTAGCAGTTGCTTATGGCGCAAGTATTGGAGGTATGGGTACGCTTGTAGGTTCTCCGACAAATACTGCTATGGCAAGTAGTCTTGCTAAAAATTTCGATACTCAAATTGATTTCATTGGATGGTTTAAGGTTGGTTTTCCAATTGCAATTATTGTACTATTAGTAAGTTACCTGTTTTTTTATTTCTTTTTAGGAAAGGAAAGAAAAGAAATTATTCATGGATTTGATTTAGAAAAAGAAGTATGGAATAAAAATCAAATAAAAGTAGTTGCTGTATTTTTAGGAGTTGTGATCTTTTGGTCATTTAAAAGTTATATTTCCAAAATGATACCATTTCCCTATACAGATGAGGGTGTTGCAATTTTAGGAGCAATGCTGTTGTTTTTTATTCCTTCAGATCATTCATCTAAACATTTACTAGAATGGAGTGATATGAAAAATCTTCCTTGGGGTGTATTATTACTTTTTGGAGGAGGTACTGCATTAGCGACTATGCTGAAAGAAAATGGAGTCGTGGATCAATTATCAGCAATCTTTATGCAGTATAATAATTTAAGCTACCTATCTATAATTATATTACTTGTAACTCTTTCTATTTTTGCAACTGAAGTAATGAGTAATTTTGCTTTAGTAACAGCATTTATTCCAGTTATAGCACAATTCGCTATTGATGCAAATTACCCTGTATTGCAAATGTGTTTACCCGTTACGCTAGCGGCAAGTTGTGCTTTTATGCTACCAGTAGGGACTCCTCCAAATGCGATTGTTTTTTCTTCAGGTTATGTAAGTATAAAAGATATGGCGCGATATGGTTTTCTAATGAATTTGATTAGCGTATTCTTAATTGTTACCTTAGTCATGTTTTTTTTAAAATAGTAAAACATTTATAAATGAAATAGCCATGAGTAAACTCACAAACACTGATGAAGATACAAAAGGCGTATTCCATAACTTGTGCCGACTCGTCGGTATGACCATTAAAAAACAAATTATCTACACATGAAAATTATTATTTCTCCAGCAAAATCAATTAAATATGATCCATTAGTTCATAATGTAGACTTAACAAAGGTTTATTTTATGGATGAAGCTGAAAAATTAGTTTCAAAACTTCAAAAAATGTCATCAGAAAAAATCGCTAAATTGATGCATTTGTCAACTGATTTAGCTGATTTAAATTATGAACGTTATCAAAATTGGGAAACTCCTGATAAACATAATCAATCAAATTTTCCAGCTATTGCAGGATTTAATGGTGAAGTTTATAAAGGATTAGATGTGCATTCAATGAGTGAGGCTCAACTAAATAAAACTCAGGATGTCGTTAGAATACTTTCTGGCTTGTACGGTATATTAAAGCCTCTTGATTTGATATGTCCTTATAGGTTAGAGATGGGGACAAAATGGGATTTTTCACCTAAAATAAAAAACCTATATCATTTTTGGGGAGATAAAATAGTTACTTATTTAAACAACGAAATGGGTAAGGAGGAAGTTTTAATTAATTTAGCTTCTTCAGAATATTTTAAAGTAATTCCTTTTAAAAAATTAAACGCAAAAGTCATCACTCCTCATTTTAAAGATTTTAAAAATGGGCAATTAAAGATTGTGATGATGTATGCTAAACATCAAAGAGGGGCAATGGCTCGATATATAGTTGAGCACGAAATTTCAGATTGTAATGACTTGAAATTGTATAATAAAGATGGGTATTCGTTTGATATTAATAACTCTACAGATACAGACTGGGTGTTTACAAGGTGATTTGTTTAAATTCTGTTGAAAACAAACAAATTTTATTTTTTTTTATAAATTTAAATTTACTTATCTTTAATATATAAAATTGGAAGCGATGTATAGCGACGACGATGAAAATAATTACTTTGAAGGTAATTTAAAAGAGGATGTAGAGCGATTTGAACAGTTCTTAAAAACTGGTAATATTGATTTTTTGGATTCTGATCGGTTGGAAGCTTTAATTGATCACTATCTTATTACAAATCAATACAACAAAGCTAAAAAATGTGCTGAGCATGCATTAGAGCAATTTTCATTTAATGTTAGTCTTCAATTAAGATTGGCGCAATCGATGGCAGCTATGGGGCAATTAAAAGAGTCTTTGAATATTCTCTCTCAAATTGAAAAAACCGAATCGCCATCATGCGAAGTTCTATTGACTAAGGCTAGTATATTTAGTCAGTTGAGGGATTCTAAAAGCGCAATCAAATACTTTAAGGAGTCACTTTTATTGTCCGAGCCAGAAGATAGGGATGAAATCTATTTGGATTTAGCAATGGAGTATGAGAATCTTAAAGATTATAAAGGAGCTTTAGAAATTTTGAAAGAAGCTATAAATTATAATCCTCAAAATGAAGGAGCAATCTATGAGATAGCGTTTTGTTATGATCAAATGAAAAATTATGACAAAGCAATTCAATGTTATTCTGATTTTATTGACGAAAATCCATATTCTTTTACTGCTTGGTATAATTTAGGTAATGCTTATTCAAAATCTGAAAACTTTGACAAAGCTATTTGGGCTTATGATTATTGTGTTATAATTAATGAGGAGTTTGGACCCGTTTATTTCAATTTAGGAAATGCATACCTTTCTCTTGAAAATTTTCAATTAGCGATTGATAATTTTAATAAATGTATGGAGCTTGATGGTGAAGATCCAATAGCACTTTGTTATATCGGAGAAGCTCACGAGCAATTAGGCGAGTTTGAACTAGCTAAAGCATACTACAATCAAAGTTTGGAGCTTTCTCCACTTTTACCAGATGCATGGCTAGGATTGGGCATTGTTAAAGATTTACAGGGTGAAACTAGAGAAGCATTAACTTTTATACTTAAAGCTGCTGAGTTAGATCCTGAAAATGCAGGTATATATTGTGTGTTAGCTGGTGCTTACGAAAAACTAGAAGAGATAGATAAAGCAAAAGAATTTTATTTTTTATCTTTAGAACTAGATGAAAATGATAGTGAATGCTTAGCGAACTATATTAACTTACTTAATAAAACATCTTATCTAGAAAGTTTAAATTATTTAGACCTTAAATATGGTTCATTAATTGGTGGTGTAGCTCAATTGTTGAAAGTGAATGTGTTGTGGAAGTTAGGTAGAAAAGAAGAGTCTTTAGTTTGTTTTTCCGATGCTGTAACTACAGATAAAGAAGAAGCAAAAGATATTTTTGATTTGTATCCTGAATTTAAAGATATTCCCCAGTTTGTAGAGTTAACTGATATTTAAAAAATCTAATTTAGCTTGATAACAATATTTACTTAACTTTGTACTAATAATTATTAAACAAATTGTAGAAGCTTTAAAATGAAGTGAAACGTTTTTTTAATCTATAATAAAATTTTACAATATATGAATTTTGAGTTATCTTATATCCCTGAAAGAACAGTTCAACCTCGTGAGAAAGGTCTGACAATGATGATGGATAAGGGATTAAGTTTAAGACAGACAGAAGATTTTTTATCAGCTAATCATCATTTAACAGATATTGTAAAGTTCGGGTTTGGAACAGCTTATGTAACCAATAATTTAAAAGAAAAAATTGAGTTATATAAAGAAGCTGGGATTAAGCCCTATTTTGGGGGAACTCTTTTTGAGGCTTTTTATGCAAGAGGAAAGGTAGATGATTATCTGAGGGTGTTGGATAAGTACAAATTAGACCTTGCTGAAATATCCGATGGTTCAATTATCATGAATCATAACGAAAAATGTGAGTTAATTCAGAAATTATCGAAAGATAGGACAATTATGTCTGAAGTTGGTTCTAAAGATTCAGGTATTATTGTTTCACCAAGTAAATGGGTGAAAATGATGAGCAGTGAGTTAGAAGCAGGCTCTTGGAAGGTAATAGCAGAAGGGCGTGAAGCAGGAAATGTTGGTGTATTTAGACCTAATGGTACAGCTCATACTTATTTGATAAACAAAATCATTTCAAAAGTAAATCCTAGTGATATTCTTTGGGAAGCACCTCAGAAAAATCAGCAGGTTTGGTTTATTAAACTTTTCGGAGAAAATGTTAATCTTGGGAATATTGGTCCTAATGAAGTTGTTCCATTAGAGTGCCTGAGATTAGGGCTTAGAGGTGACACATTTTTCGATTTTTTACCTTCAGATTATGCAGATAGACTAAAGCAAGTGAACGATGAAGATGAAGTGTTGGAAGAAGAAGAAAATTAATTGTGATAACTAAACATTCTGAAATCACTGGTCATGCTGGTGCTATTTATTCTTGTACAGCTAATAATAATTTTTTATTTACAGTAGGTGCTGATAAAATAGTTGCAATGTGGGATTTATCATCACAGAAACAACTATCATTTGGTATTAAACTTGATGCATCTGCTTATTCAATTAAAATTTTAAACGATTCTATTTTAGCAATTGGACTGTCTAACGGTAATCTACATCTAGTAGATTTTAAAGAAAAAAAAGAATTAAAATTTTTCAAGCAACATAAGTCAGCTATTTTTTCTATAGAACCAAACTTGAGTAGAAATCATTTCTATGTTGGTGATGCTGATGGGTTCCTTTCTGTTTGGAAGTTGGATACCTTAACATTAGAAATGATTCTTCCTTTAAATTGCGGGAAAATCAGATCGATTTCATCAAGTAAAAATGGAGGTGATATAGTTTTAGCTTGTCAAAATGAAGAAGTTAAGGTTTTTGAAACTGAATTTTATAACGAGATATTTTCTAAGAAACAGCACAAAGAGGGAGTTACAGCGGTTATTTTTCACCCTAATAATAATGACGTCATTATTTCAGGAGGAAAAGATGCATATATAAAGGTATTTAACTGGAGAAGTAATGTTAAAATAACTGAATTTCCGGCACATAATTTTGCTATTTATGATCTTATTACTGCTCAAGCTGATACGGTATTGGTATCAGCGAGTAGAGATAAATCTATAAAAGTATGGCGTTTAGATAATTTTGAATTCTTAGAAAAAGTTGAAAGAAAACAAGGGGGACATTCTCATTCAATAAATGATTTAGAATTCATTAATGAAAGTGAAATAGTTTCTGTTGGTGATGATAAACGAATTATCACTTGGAGCTTAAATGAATTAATTTAATATAAATGTCAACATCTTTAATTATAGGGGTTTTAGTAAGCTATTTTTTAGTTCTTATTTTAATATCATACCTAACTTCCCGAAAAACAGACTCTTTAACTTTTTTCACAGGTAACAAACAAAGTCCTTGGTATTTAGTAGCGTTTGGAATGATAGGTGCATCTTTATCAGGAGTTACTTTTATTTCTGTACCTGGGAAAGTTTTAGGAGAGAGTATGGCATATTTTCAGATAGTTCTTGGATATGTATTAGGTTACCTTGTAATAGCAAAGATTTTAATGCCTATTTATTATAAATTAAATATCGTTTCTATATACGAGTATTTATTGGATAGATTTGGAAAGGTATCTTATAGAACTGGTGCAGCTTATTTTATTCTTTCTAGAACGCTAGGGTCTGCTATTCGATTGTATCTTGCAACTTTTGTATTACAGTTGTTTCTTTTTGAAGATTTAGGTGTTCCGTATTGGGGTACTGCATTAACTACCGTAGCTTTAATTTGGGTTTACACTTTTAAAGGTGGAATAAAAACGATTGTTTATACTGACACTTTTCAAACTTTCTTTTTAGTGAGTGCTGTTGTTATCTGTACAATTACTATAGCGAATGTTCTTGATGTAGATTTTGTCGGGTTATATAACAAAATCAGTCAAATGAAATCATTAAGAGGAGAGTCTATGACTAAAATCTTCTTTTTTGAAAATGTTAATTCACCGCTATTTTTTCCAAAACAGTTTTTTGGAGGTATGTTTCTAGCTATAGCTATGACAGGATTGGATCAAGATTTAATGCAGAAAAATCTTACTTGTAAATCATTAAAAGATGCACAAAAAAACATGTATTCTTTTACGGGGGTATTAGTTGTAGTTAACTTTTTGTTTTTAATGTTGGGTGGAGCGTTATATGTTTTCGCTAATGAAAAAGGGATCTCATTGCCAGAAGTAAATGGTAAAGTTGTTACCGATCATGTTTTTCCAACATTAGCATTAGGGAGTTTTGGAACAATAGCAGGGGTATTCTTTTTACTTGGCATAACAGCTTCGTCTTATGCTTCAGCAGATAGTGCTTTAGCTGCGCTGACAACTGGTTTTTGTATTGATTTTTTAAATTACAATAGAAAAAGTGAATCCACTCAGAAAAAGCAAAGATTATTTGTTCATATTGGTTTTTCAATTTTATTTTTGTTTATCATTTTATTGACTAGATCTTATATAGTTAATAATCCCGAAAGTGATATTATTGGAACGATATTAACGATTGCAGGTTATACTTACGGACCTTTACTAGGCTTGTTTTCTTTTGGTATCTTTACTAAACGTAAGGTTAAAGAGGTCATCGTTCCTTTTGTTTGCTTAATTAGTCCACTAATCTGTTATTTAATTTCTTCAAATTCTTCAAGGTTATTTGGTGGCTATGTATTTAGTCATGAACTACTTATTTTAAATGGTATTTTTACATTTATTGGTTTATATTTGATCTCTTTTAAATCTGCAATTAAAACAAATTAATATGAATATTCAGCTAAACGATAACGGATTACATTTAAAATTTGCTCCTTTAACCTTAACTCGGCCAGTTGGGAATTTGAGGATGGGTATTTTTACAAATGATGAACGTTGGAGATTTTTTTTATCAGACGCTGAGATTACTTATAAAACGGAAGCTTATTTAAGTGTCAAATATCCTATTTCCACTAAGGATGTTATTGAGGTAAATGCTGCGGTTATTCCTAATGAAGATTTAATTGCTGCAATTTATCATTTATCAAATAATGAAATCTTAACTTTAGGTGATACTTGGCTTGCAAAGATTGGAAATGGAGAGAGTGTGGTAACATATACAGGTCAAATTCCAATTATTATTTCTGAAAGATGGCATTTGTTTCAAAAAAATGATGAAGTCCTTAGAAGTGATTATAAGTCAATAACGGCGGGACGTATTTCACAAGAGTTATCTACTTCTAATCTTGTTATTGGTGACGAATCTCTAGTTTTTCTTGAAGAAGGAGCTGTTGTAGAAGGAGCTATCTTAAACACTAAGACAGGTCCTATTTATATTGGAAAAGATGCTGAAATAATGGAAGGTTCAGTTGTTAGAGGACCTTTAGCTATGAATGAGCATAGCGCTTTGAAACTAGGTGCAAAAGTTTATGGAGCAGTAACGCTTGGTCCTCATTGTAAAGTAGGAGGGGAGGTTAATAACGTAATATTTCAAGCTTATTCAAATAAAGGACATGATGGGTTTCTTGGGAACGCTTTAATTGGTGAATGGTGCAACCTTGGAGCTGACACTAATACCTCAAACTTAAAAAATAATTATGGTAATGTTTCTACCTATTCCTATGAAACGCTTAAGGAAGAACCTACAGATACCCAGTTTATGGGAGTTTGCATGGGTGATCATAGTAAATGTGGTATTAATACGATGTTCAATACTGCAACCGTAATAGGTGTTAGTTCAAATATATTCGGAAGTGGTTTTCCTTCAAAGTTTATAACCTCATTTTCCTGGGGAGGGATTGACAATACAGAAGTTTTTAAGTTTGAAAAAGCAATTGAATATTCAAATAATATGATGGTAAGAAGAGGTGAGAAACTTACTGAAGCAGAAGAAGGAATTTTGAAAATTCTTTTTGAAAATCGATAAAAAAAACGTTTTTTGAATTAAAATGAAGTGTTTTTGATTCAAAATGCATTAAAATCATATATTTTTCATTAAATTTAGAATTATTAGTTTCAAATGAAAAATATTTTGATGTTAAATATACAAATGTATAATCCGGCAAGTAAGCCGTCAGTTATAGAAAAAGAAGAAATTGTTAATTTTTTATTTAACCACCTAGATGAATTTGGCGATCCCTCAGATGATATTTTAAAAGCAATAGATTATGGGTTAAAAGAAACACCTTCTTTTGGTGGTTTTGTTCTGGTAGGAAGAATTAATAATGAAATAGTTTCTGCAGTAGTTATTAATCAGACAGGGATGAAAGGGTATATACCTGAAAACATTTTAGTTTATATAGCTTGCCATAAAAATCATAGAGGAAAAGGTATTGGAAAGCAGATAATGCTAGAAGCAATTAAATTGGCACATGGAGACATTGCTTTACATGTTGAGCCTGATAATCCAGCAGCACATCTTTATAAAAAACTTGGATTTACAAGTAAGTATCTTGAAATGAGATTGGTTAAATAAGATATGGCGTTTATAAAACTAGATTCAGAGAAATTAAGATTTAACTTTAACTTTTTAAATTCACTTTTTGAAGCTAAAGATATTCAATGGGCAATTGTTTCAAAACTTCTTTGTGGGAATAAAAACTTTTTGACCGAATTATTAAAACTTGATATTGAGCAGATTTGTGATTCAAGGGTTACAAATTTAAAAATCATAAAATCAATCAAACCTTCTGTAGAGACAATATATATCAAGCCACCAGCTAAAAGGTCAATACCAAATATTGTTCGGTATGCTGATATTAGTATGAATACTGAAATTGAGACGATTCAATTGCTTTCAAAAGAAGCTCAAAAACAAAACAAAAAGCATAAAATAATTATTATGATTGAGTTAGGTGAGCTTCGAGAAGGAGTAATGGCTGATGATTTTATAGCTTTTTATGAGAAAGTATTTAAACTTCAAAATATTGAAGTTGTAGGTATTGGTGCAAATCTATCTTGTTTATATGGTGTTTTACCTAATCATGATAAATTAATTCAGCTTAGTTTATATGAGCAATTAATAGAAGCAAAGTTTAATCGTTTAATACCATATGTATCGGGAGGTTCTTCTGTAACGATTCCTCTTATTTTTCAAAAATTATTACCTAAAGGAATTAACCATTTTAGGGTGGGAGAAACACTTTTTCTTGGGACTGATGTTTATAATGACAAAGTTTTTGAAGGAATGAAATCAAATGTCTTTAAATTATATTCTGAAATAATTGAGCTTATTGAAAAGCCATTACTACCTCAAGGTGATATGGGAACAAATTTAGAGGGACATTCTTTTGAATTTGATCAAGAATTAGTAGGAAAAACATCTTATAGAGCATTAATAGATATTGGTTTACTTGATGTTGAATCGAAACACATTACTCCAACAAACAATGACATTTCTATTGTAGGAGCTAGTTCAGATATGTTAGTTATTGATTTAGGAGAAAATATAAAAAAATACAAAACTGGTGATTTAATAGAGTTCACGCTTGATTACATGGGAACTCTGAGGATTATCAATTCAAAGTACATAGAGAAAATCGTTGACTAGTAAACATATTGTTTTGTATTGTTTGTTTTATTTAAAAATTAAACAAATGTTTTTAAATATATCTTAATAACAAGTTTTGAATTGTTCAAAACTTAATAATTATTTGTAGTAAACAAATAAATCGCTCTTTATCAGTGTTTTAGTTTTTTTTTGATTAGGTTTAAAGATAAGTGAATATTGAGTATTTAAGATTAAACGATTTGTGTTTTGTTAAAATTTCTAAAAAAATAGCTTAAATTTAATTTTGCTAAAAATATAAAATTCAAAAGATGAATATTTCAACCTTTACAAAAAGTGTTTTACTTTGTTGTATTATACTAAATATTAACTTATCACATTCACAAAATCAGACTAATGTTGAGCCTTGTGGATTTGATAAGCTGCATAAAGAAAAGTTAGATAAAGACTTAAATTACAGATTGAAATTAGAGGAATTTGAAAGGTATCTTTTAAAAAATTCATCAAATTTAAAAACAACATCAACTAATTATAAAGTTCCTGTTGTTGTTCATGTTATGAGTGAAGGAACATCTTTAACGAGTATAACAGATCAAGAAATTCAAGATGCTATTAATGATTTAAATCAGAGATATCGAAAAATCACAGGAAGTTTAGGGGATGGGGATGGAGTAGATGTTACTTTAGAGTTTTCTCTTGCTGTTCGTGATCCGAACGGAAATTGTACAAATGGAATTGTTCGTTATGATTTAAGTGGAAATGTAAATTATAAAACAAATGGGGTATATAGTAATTTAGCGGGTATTACAGATAACGCCCTAAAAGCTTTTAGTTTTTGGAATTCTAGTCAATATTACAATATTTGGTTAGTGTCTGAAATAGATGGTAACAATGGAGGAAGCGGAGTTCAAGGTTATGCGTATATGGCTTCTGCTCATGGAATGTCATTTGATGGTACGGTAATGTTAGCAAGTAAATTTAAGATTCCTGGAAATACTACTACAACTCATGAATTAGGACATGCATTTAATTTATTTCATACTTTTAATGGAGACAATAATGGAACTAGTTGTCCTACTAATGTAAATTGCTTAACAGAAGGTGATCTAGTATGTGACACACCTCCTCACATCAGAAGCGGGAGTGATTGTGTAACAGAAAATAATAGTTGTTCAGGAAATACTTCAAGTGAACTTTACATACATAATTACATGGACTATTCTTCAGATGTTTGCCAATCTGAATTTACAGATGGACAAAAAACTAGAGTAGTAGCAGCAATGAATACATTGCGTAGCTCATTCCTTGAATCTAATGGTAATTTATCACTAATACCAGTTTCCCTACCTTCAGTTGATTTCACAGCTTCTTCAAATTTTGTCTGTACCAATTCTACAGCAACTTTAGTTGATCGATCAACATGTATTCCAAATACTTTTGTTAATTCTAATTCTTTTGCGACTATTTCTCATTTATGGACATTGCAAAGTGGTGCTACAATTTTAACTTCTACAGATCAAAATCCAACTTTTACTTTTTCAGTTGCAGGAGTTTATGATGTTACTTTAGCTGTTACAACATCTTTTGGTACTCATACAGAAACAAAAACAAAATTTATCTATGTAAATAGTGCTCCATCTATTCCTTGTTCTCCAATATCTATAAATGAAGGTAATTTTTGGCAAACAGTAAACAATGTAACTTTAAATTCCATAAATAGTTCATCAAGTAGTTATATTAATACAGCATATTCAAATTTAACCTGTTCAAAGTCAACTCTTCTTACAGCGGGTCAAACGTATCAACTTTCTCTTTCTTTAAGATCAAGTACCTTGCATCAGTTTGTAGAAGTTTATATTGATTATAATAACAATTCAATTTTAGAAGAAACGGAAAAAGTATATGTTGGGTCGATTGCTTCTGACACTACTAATAATGGACTAACAGAAGTGAAAACAACTAATTTAACTATTCCTTTAGACGCAGTTACTGAAACTCCATTATTAATGCGAGTTATTGGAGAGGCATTACCAACTGCCGGATCAAGTATTTCAGCTGGAAAAAAAGCGTGTACAAATAGTTATACAGTTGGTGATGTTGAAGATTATACAGTAATTATTCAGTCTTCATGCACAAATTCTACTGCAGCCGCAGGAATAGATGCTTCAATCTGTTCTGGTAGTGTTTTTACAGCTTCAGCTACAGCTACTAATGGAACTGTTTTATGGTTATCAAGTGGAACAGGTACATTTGCTAATGCTACAATTGAAAATGCTGTTTATACTCCAAGTGCACAGGATATAACGAATGGAAATGTTACTTTAACAATGAATGTAACAAATTCAGGAACTTGCTCTAATGCTACTGATCAAATGGTTTTAGCGATTACAGGAACACCAACTACGAATGCTGGTATGGATGCTACAATCTGTGAGACTTCTAGTTTTACAGCCTCAGCTACAGGGACAAATGGGGCAATATTATGGTCTTCTAATGGAACAGGAGTATTTTCTAATGCTTCAATTGAAAATGCTGTTTATACTCCTAGCTTACTTGACATAACTAATGGATCGGTAATATTAACGGTGAATGTTTCTAGTGGAGGATGCGCAAACGCAACAGATGACCTTAATCTTACAATTTCCAATACTTCTTTAGCGGATGCTGGAATTGATGCTTCAATCTGTGAGACTTCTATTTTTATAGCTTCAGCTACAGGAACAAATGGTTCAATATTATGGACTTCAACAGGTACAGGTGATTTTACTGATGCTTCAATTGAAAATGCTATTTATACTCCAAGTATACAGGATATCTCAGATGGAAATGTTACTTTAACAATGACCGTTACTAATCCTGGAGTATGTTCAAATGCTTCAGATGATTTAACGTTAAATATTACAGGAACTCCAATAGCGAATGCCGGAATGGATGCTACAATCTGTGAGACCTCTGTTTTTACAGCTTCAGCTACAGGGACAAATGGTTCAATATTATGGACTTCTACAGGTACAGGTCTTTTTACTGATGCTTCAATTGAAAATGCCGTTTATACTCCTAGCCCTCTTGATATAACTAATGGATCGGTAGTATTAACTATGACTGTATCAAGTGTTGGATGTGCAGACGCAGCAGACGACCTTAATCTTACAATTTCCAATACTTCTTTGGCAGATGCAGGAAATGATGAATATATTTGTTTGATCACTCCATTAACCTTAAACGCTTCCTCATCTAATGGAATTATTTCTTGGGTTTCTTCAGGTTCTGGCGTTTTCACAAATAATACAATTGAAGATGTAGAATACACTCCAAGTGCACAAGATATTATTGACGGTTCTATAATATTAACAATGTTTGTTACGAATCCAGGGGTATGTCCTAATGTATCAGACGTAATGGATATCATAATTACGGGTTCTCCTTCAGTTAATGCAGGAATTCATGCAACTATATGTGAAAGCATTCTTTTTTCGACAGATGCTACAACTAATAATGGCTCTATCAATTGGGTTTCTTCTGGTACTGGTACGTTTGACAACAACTCAATTGAAGATCCTGAATATACTCCTAGTAATGCAGATATAACTAATGGTAGTGTGACGTTAACTATAACTGTTTCTAGCAATGGATGTCTTGATGCTGTAGATGATATGATTCTATCAATAGATGAAGTATCAACTGTTAATGCTGGTGTTGACGAAACAATTTGTGCAGGAGTAGTGTTTACTACTAGCGGAACTTCTTCAAACGGGACTATCCTTTGGTCTAGTAATGGTGATGGTTTTTTCTCAACATCGACTGTAAATAATTCAATTTATCTTCCTGGAGTTAATGATCTCGCTAATGGTTCGGTAACATTATTAATGACTGTCACTAACACTGGTGTATGTGGTAATGTAAATGATGATATGATTTTAACAATTGGTAACACACCATCTTCTGATGCAGGAATTGATGCTTCTATTTGTGAAAACACTCTTTTTACGACAGATGCTACAGCTACAAATGGTTCAATTGTTTGGGAAAGTTCTGGTACTGGTACTTTTAATAATATTACAATTGAAAATCCTGAATACACTCCTAGTAATGCAGATATTACTTATGGTAGTGTGACGTTAACAATGACTGTTTCTAGTAATGGATGTCTAGATGCTATAGATGATGTATTATTAACAATATCCTCAATATCAACTGTTGATGCAGGTATTAGTCAATCTTTATGTAGTACTAATCCTGTAATTTTAAATGGGGCATCAACTAATGGTGCTAACAGCTGGGGTACAAATGGTACAGGAACTTTTAGTAACAATACTCTTGAAGATCCTGTTTATACACCTAGTTTAATGGATATCCAAAATGGTAATGTTACACTAACTCTTAATGTTACAAATAATGGGGTTTGTAGTGATGTAAATGATTTCGTTTCTGTAACATTTTATGATGAACCGAATGTTTCGGCAGGATTAGATGCTTCAATCTGTTCATCAAGTGTATATACAACAAATGCTAGTTCAAACTCTTCTGTTACTTGGACTACAAGTGGTGATGGTGTTTTTATGGATGATGATTTAGAAATAACAGATTACACGCCTGGGCAGAATGATATTTTAAATAGAACTGTAACCTTAACATTATCAACTTTTCATTTCGTATGTAATTCTATTAATGATAATATGATATTAACTATTGATGAGTTACCTTCAGTTTCATTTATTACAAATCAAAATCAGTCTTTTTGTTTAGATGCTGAAATTGATTTAGATGCTACAGTATCAAATGGTCAAATTAATTGGACTACAAATGGTGATGGGGTATTTGTTAATTCTACTTTAGAGGATCCGAGTTATTTTCCTGGTACTTCAGATATTGCATCTGGACAAGTTGTTATCAACTTACAAGTTACAGAAGGACTTAGCTGCCCACCAGTGAGTAATCAATTGACTATTTCGATTGCGCAGAAACCTGCTTTACCAATAATTAATTTAACTGATACTTGTGGTTATTCTTCATTATCAATTAATGGTAATGGGAACTATACTTGGTCAACAGGTCAAAATGGGAACTCTATTACGACATTACAAGTTGAAGATATTTCTGTTTTTGAAACGATAAATGGTTGTCAAAGTTCTTCAAACAGCGTAATTGCTTCTCCTAAACCAATTCCATCAGTTACAATTGGTGCCTTTGCTGATTTGTGTTTTAGTAGTCCTTCTTTTACTATGTCAGGAGGTTTACCTTTAGGAGGTTATTATTTTGTAAATGACAATCAAGTGTCTTTATTTAAGCCAAATGTAATTGGAAATGGAACCCATTCTGTTGTTTATAAATTTGAAAATAGTTTTGGTTGTTCGTCAAGTGATACTACTTCAATATATATAGGTTGTGCAGACATAACAGACATCGCAAACTCAAATTCAACTCAAATTTATCCAAATCCAACAAACGGAACTATTTATATTAGTTCAGAATTCAATTTAAGTTCAATTCAAGTTATTGATCAGACAGGTCGAGTAGTTTTTAGTTCTAAAATAGGAGGGAAGGAGTTCGAATATTCTTTTGACTTAATTGAAGATGGTATTTATTATATTGAACTTGATTCTGAAAGTGGTAAATCAAAACATAAAATTAGTTTAGTGAAATAAATAGTGTCTGGACGGAAATTCATCTAAATTAAATAGTCAATTTCCGATCAAGTAATAAATAAAAAAGGCTCCTTAAAGGAGCCTTTTTTATTTATTCAATCTGTTAAAGCTATTAGTATATCCTTATAATTCTCATAAAATTCATCAAATTCAATTAAAGTCCTTTTGTAAAATGTATATATTTTATCTCTATCTAGTTCATTATAAAAATTAACATTTTTGTTTTCCCATTGAATCCTAGATATTGTTTTATCTAAAAGTAGATAATCTTCAAACCATTTCGTTTCCGAAGAAATAGTTGACTCTAGAACTAACTTTAATTCTGTCATTTGTTCATAAATAATAGCTCTAAGATCATCCTGTTTATGTTGGATATCAAAACACACCCTTGCTCCATTTTGATCAGCTTCTAAACGAATAAAAATAGATTTAACATCAGTAGGGTAGTTCAACCAATTTAATCTTTTGCCATTAGATGACTTTTGTTTTTTTATCAAATCATTAAAGCCACTCCAAAAAACAATTTTTAATTCTTTTAATTCTTCCTTAGAAAACATAATCCTTAATTTTCTTCAAAATTAATTAAATGATTGAGGTTTTATCTTTATTTTTCGACTTTGAGAGCGCGTAAAATATGATTCCTGCGAAAATAACAACAGCACCTAACAAACCTCTTGAGTCAAATCGTTCATTAAGAATGACAAAATTAGTTATCGACGCAAAAATTGGTTCCATAGAAAATATTAAAGCTAAAAAAATACTTCCGATATATTTTTGTGACCAGACAGTAACAAAAAAACAGAAAAATGTTCCCAAAACGCCTAGGTACAGTACTTTAAAAAGAACATCGCCTGAATACAGTTGAATAAATGATTCATTAGTAGATTTAAAAATAAAGTAACCTAAAAATGAGAAAATAAATGCAGTGAAAAACTGATAAAATATTAGTGATAAAAACTCTGTTTTATTAACATAATATCCGCTTAAAATTAGATGAGTAGCACAAATAAATGAAGCACCAAAAGTAATAATGTCACCAATGTTTAATGAGCCAAAACCATCTTTAATCGTTAATGTATATAAACCTATTGTAACAATTATTATTGATATAATCTGCTTTGAATTTAAAATCGCCTTCCTGAATATAATAAGAATTATAGGAACTATTACCACCGTTATGGATGTAATAAATGCACTATTATTTGCTGTTGTATATTTTATACCTATTGTTTGTCCAATGTATATAATCGCTAGAATTAATCCAATTATAGATCCATTTATTATTCCGTTTCTATTTTTTAGCAATTTTGTTTTTTTTGTTCCTATCAAATAACTTAATAAAATGATACTTGCGATTAGATTTCTTAATGTCGACAATAAAAAAGGATTCAATTGCGTAGATGTTTTTTTTACTACTGTAAAAGTTGTTCCCCAGATAATGCAACAGAGTATTACTAATAATATTGGCTTAGATATTTTCATTGATAGTTTATTTAGTCAAATTTATCGCTTTTATTTAATGTTTTAATAATTTTCACGTTTTTACCCAAATTATATGAATTGTACAATTGTCTTATAATTAATATTATGTTAAATAGGATTTAATAGTATTTGTTTTGATGATATATTTGCACTGTAAATCAGATATGGAAGAAATAAATAATATTAAAAAGAATAAAAAACGCTTACCTTGGGTGGTCTGGTACATTGTTATAATAGCAATTGCCCAATATATCCTAATAAACTACAAGGATACTATTAGTTTTGTAGATGCAAATATTTTTATTCTTTTAGGAGCTCCAGGATCAGTTGAGATTTATAATGGACAATATTGGGGGGTTTTAACTAATAATTTTTTACATATTTATTTATCTCAATTGGTTTTAAACATTATAGGTGTATCAATATTCGGTTATATTATTGAAAAAAGAATTGGCTTCATTAGATTTTCATTTATAATTGTTTTAGCTTCAATTGTACCATCAATAATTCAGTTAAACCTTACGAATCAACCTGGTATAGGACTATCTAGCGTAAATTTCACATTGTTTGGGTATATTTTAATAAAAGGCTTTCAAGATAAAGACTTTAGAATTAAATATGTTCAACTATTTCTAGCTATAATGATTGGTGTTATTGTTTATTGTCAGATATATAACCTCTATTTTGAAGATGTGTATCGTACTGAAGCTATGACTTTCGGGTTTCTTTTGGGGCTGTTTATCGGATATTTATCAAAGTTTAAAATTTGGATTCAATCAATTGTTCTATTTAACATAATAGCATTTTGCATTTCTTCTTTGTTCTATGCTCCTTGGTCTTCAGAATGGCAACTTTATAAAGGAGTTAGTGCTCATAAGGCAAAGCAATATAAAAATGCAAAGAAATATTACAAAAAATCACTAGATATAAATCCAAAAAATCAGCAGTCTATAAATAATATTAATTTACTTAAAATTGACGAACTTAAATGGAAAGCATATAAAGCACACGTAAAAGAGCAGTATAAGTTGGCTAGAAAGCTTTACGAAGAAATTCTTGATATTGACCCTACAGATGAATGGGCAATTGAAGGTTACAATGAGCTACCTTGACCACCTCCCTCCTATTAAGAAAATATTTAGTAGAATAAATCGTTATTAAATTCTTGGGGTTCGTATTATAATACTCGGTTATAATTTTGAAATATTTCGACGCTAATAGGTCTTAGCTTTCTAACTAGATTTTATATCTTTGTTTCTCAATTATACTCTTGTGAATTTCTTAATTTGTTTGATAGTATATTATGAATTTATTTAAATACACGTACTCATGAAAAATTCAATTAAAATAATCTTTATCGCTTTAGCATTAATCTTTAGTAGATGTGATAATACATTCGTTTATAAAGGAGATTCTCATAGTAGAGGAAAAACTACTGTTTATGTGGAAGAGTCATTTAAACCACTATTCGAAACAAGTATTTACACTTTTCAAAGTCAGTTTCAAAGTGCAAATATTAAATCTATTTATTGTACAGAAAAGGAAGCTATTGATGCTTTTGTAGCTAATAAAACAAAAACTTTATTTATAACACGTGACTTTACAGATAAAGAGAAAGAAAATTTAAAAAAATCTCAGGTTGAAGTTAGAAGTGAGAAATTAGCTGATGATGCAGTAGCACTAATTATAAATCCTGAAAACCTAGATTCTTCTATTACCGTTAATCATTTGAAGAAATTATTAAAAGGTGAGGAAACACTATGGGAAACCTCTAAAAGAAAAGTTGACATCGTTTTTGATCATGAAAATTCAGCAAATTTCATCTACTTAAGGAATTTAATTGGTACAAAATCTCCTATTCAAGCAAAT
>Ga0209284_10002602_pt1 | contig 24150 bp, 22 predicted proteins | sample FRY03_FD_187211 | JGI IMG/M metagenome (GOLD analysis project Ga0209284, IMG submission 187211) | Freshwater microbial communities from Lake Fryxell liftoff mats and glacier meltwater in Antarctica - FRY-03 (SPAdes) (version 2) | ecosystem: Environmental > Aquatic > Freshwater > Ice > Glacier...
GTAACCCTTCCAAAACAGCTATAGTTGTTGGTGACGGAGTTTCCTATGAATTTGCTCAAGACATTATAGATAAAGTTTCAAAAGAATATACATTAAGCAAAAAGCATCAATATTTTTTTGCCGGACTACCATCTGAAACGGAGCACAATATGAGCCAGTTGTATATTGAAACTGGTAAAGTGGTTGCAAAAAAACAAGACCGTGAAGCCTACTTTCTGAATCAAAACAAAGACAAATCTGTAGGTTTCATAGATTTAGAAATGGTTAATGAAACTACTGATGAAGAACACTATTTAATTTGTAGTTACAAAGACCCTGATAAATTAGGGGAAACCTATCAACAGAAGGCATTAAAATATTTTGATCAAGTTGCCAATTTGTATGTTTCCAAAATAGAACAATTATTAAAAAATGGATACCAAAATGTTTATTTAGTAACAGACCACGGATTTGTGCTTACGGGTATTTTGGAAAATTCAGATAAAATAGAAGTGGATTTCAAAGGAAATGTAAACAAGAGTGAACGTTTCATCAGAACAGAAGAAAAGCAAAAAATCGATTCGCAATTACTTATTGAAAAAGAGGTCAAATATGCCAACTTCAATTATTGCTATTTTGCTAAGCGTTTAGGTCCATTTAAAACTCCAGGTGTTTATGGATACAGTCATGGTGGCTTGTCGCCTCAAGAAACAATTATTCCTTTTTTAAAATGGTCTAATGAGAATAATACTCAAGAGCAACTTCAAGTGGAGATTGTCAATAAAAACGAATTAAATGATGTAACGGGAGATTTATTTTCATTGGTATTAAAAGGCTATTCATCGGATTCAAGTTTATTTTCATCAGAACGAAAAGTTATGATACTATTCTTTGCAAATAATAAAAATGTAAATGAAAGTGATATTATTACTATTGATAAAAATGCGGAATTAAAAAAGGAATTTCGATTTGGTTCAAATGCCGTAATTGAAGTGAAAATAGTAGATGCAGTTACAAAAGAACAATTAGATAAAGTAATAGTCAAACAAAACAAAGCTAGGGATTTAGGAGGTTTACTTTAAAAAATATAAGTTATGATAGTTTTAGACGATTTAGATAAAAAAGCACTAGAACACTTTAGGGGTTTTGTAGTGAAAAAAGATTTAGTAGGAATAATAAAAGGTGGTGCTAACGTGCCAGCTTTTGTATTAGAATATCTTTTAGCAAACACATGCAGTACTGAAGATGAAGAAAAATTAAAAGAAGGTATGGAGAATGTTAAAACCATTCTTCGAAATCACTACATCAATCCAGAAGAAAGTTCTTTAATCCAGTCTAAACTTCGCGAAAAAGGAAGTTATAAAATTATTGATAAAATTTCTGTAGAAGTTGACTCTAATAAAGATAAACAGTGGGCAAATATCAGCAACAGTAATATTAAAAAAGCAAACATTAGCGATGCTTTAGTTAACAGTCACGAAAAATTACTATTAGGAGGTATTTGGGCAATTATTGATATGGAATACGATCCAACGATAAAGGTTGGTTCTAATGTATTTCCTTTTGTCGTTAAAGAAATTAGACCAATTCAATTATCGTCTTTCGATAATAGTAAAATTTCAGAGAAAAGAAAAGAATTCTCTAAAGAGGAATGGAAAAAATTATTGCTTCGAAGTGCTGGTTACGAACCATATAGTGAAGGATTAGATGATAGAAAATTAAATCTGTTATTATGTCGTTTAATTCCTCTAGTGGAAGCCAATTTCAATATGGTGGAACTCGGACCACGATCATCTGGTAAATCATATATTTATAAGGAAATCACTCCTTATGCTATTTTAATTTCAGGAGGTCAAGGTTCCGTGGCACAATTATTTGTAAACAATGCTTCGGGTCGTGTAGGTGCCGTTGGTCTATGGGACGCCATTTGTTTTGATGAAAGTACCGACAAATTATTCAAGGATAGAGATGCTATTCCATTGATGAAAGATTATATGGAAAGTGGTTCATTTTCTAGAGCAAAAGGAGGAGAAATATCAGGTTCTGCTTCAATCATTTTGAACGGAAACATAAATCAACCAGTAGAAACCGTTTTACAAACATCGCATCTATTCAGTCCGTTATCAGACGAAGTAAATCACGATACCGCATTTTTAGACCGTATCAATTTATTTTTACCAGGTTGGGAAATTACGAAATTTAGCCCTCAAAATTTTACGAATCATTTTGGGTTCAGTACTGATTTCTTTTCAGAAGTATTAAAATCTCAAAGAAAAACAACTTATTACGACGCTATCGATAAATACTTTACGTTAGGTTCACATCTAAAACAGCGTGATAGTAAATCAGTAAGAAGAATAATTTCAGGTTTTATAAAACTTTTACATCCAGACGGTCAATATACAAAAGAAGATATTAGAGAGTACCTTGTTATAGCAATGGAAATGCGCAGAAGGGTAAAAGAACAACTCAAACGTATTGGAGGTATGGAATTTTGGGATACAAATTTCTCATACATAGATAAAGAAACACAAGAAGAAAATTTTGTTGGACTACCAGAAGAAAAAGGATCTTCACTTATAGAAGCAAATCCATTAGCACCGGGAGTTTGCTATACAGCTACAAGCGATGGTGATAATAATTCTTTAATTAAAATTGAAGTAGTAGCGCTAAAAGGTTTCGGCAAATTAAACATTACAGGAACGAACTCAACAGAAGTTAAGGAGAACATCAAAAATACTTTTAACTACATTAGAGCCAACGAAAAAAGCATCCTTAACGAACAACATTCGCTTTCTAATTACGACTTAAATATTCAAGTGAGTAATATCATGGGAGCAGTTATAAACGGTGGAATTGGTAGTGCAGTTTATGTCGGAATTATTTCGGCTATTTATAAAAAGAACTTAAAACCAGGGTTAGCTGTTTTAGGCAATGTATCTATTGGAGGTGCTATAGAAAGATCGTTAAATTTCGCCGACAAAGTAACATTACTCTCAGAAAATGGAGCTAAAACTATCATTGTACCAATGGACAACTTAACAGAAATAGGAACCATCCCACCATCAATTCTTGGTAAAACAGACGTTCCATTTTATGGTAACAGTCAAATGTTATTACAAAAATCAGTGTTGGGTGAGTAAAATTAAGCCACTATGAAAAACTATACAGAACAACTTAAAAAATACTGGAAAACAGAATCATTATCATTTATAGCTGTTTTTACAAAGTTCAAAGAGAATGAAGGTTTCTTTAATGACTTCATAAATCCCGAAAGTTTAATAAAAACAAACTATCCGGAATTTGATAATATTAAAATAAATCAAAAGAAAGTATCTTTCTATATTCCAAACGCATCAAAATTCATAGATGGTTATTACTATAAAGTTGATTTACAACATACAGATGATCCTAAAGGAAAAGACAATCCGTATTCATTAGAGATAAAAAGCATTTCAGAGTTAAATCAAAGTGATGTACAAAATCATTTAGAAGGTTCGTGTAATGAAGAATTATTAAAAAATGTTTTTCATGTAAAGAGTTTATTAGAAAAAGAAGCTTCCAAAGAACACATACGCCTACGTTTCGAAAGATTAAATAATCCAGAAGCAAATAAAATAATCGCCAACCTAATGCGAGAAATTGGTAAAGGGATGTATTCATCAAAACAGCGGATGATTTTTGAATTGCTCCAAAATGCAGATGATGCTCCAGGAAAGGAAAAAGTAGAATTTCATATTGACGCGAATGGTGATTACTTATTTATAATGCACGATGGTGTTCCCTTTAGCAGAGAAGATGTTGAGGCAATTACAAGTGCAGCAGAAAGTACTAAGCGTAAAGACAAGGAAAAAACTGGATATAAAGGAATTGGGTTCAAGTCTGTATTTACTGATAGCACAGAAGTTTGGTTAAAATCTGGGGGGTATCAGTTTGCGTTTATGCGTGAAAGTTTATTGTTTAAAGACTTTGAATCATTTTATTTTACTACTTCGGACTATCAAAAGTATCCAGGTTTAATTGCAGACCATAGAAAAAAATATCAAAAAGACATAAAATCTTATGATAGTTCACAAGATATTCCTTGGCAAGTAATACCAATATGGCAAGACGATTTGCCACCTGAATTTACAGATAGTAATTTTAGCAATTTTAATAATCCTGTTCAATTTGCATTAAAAGTAGGTGCTAGTAATATTTACACAGATGATGGTTATTTAACTGCTATTAAAAATATAGTTAAAAGACCGCAATTTTTATTATTCCTAAGAAATACTTCAAAATTCCGTTCTCCAAAGAACAAGGTAACCGTTACAAGAACAGATTATAATAACTTTATTAGAATTGAAAAAAATATAGTTGAGTATATAGGTAAAAAAAGCATCCAAAAACAAGATGTTCTTGAGTATACAAAACAAATTTATTCTGATATTCAGGTTAATAATGACGCATTCAATATTTTAAATATCGGCTTAAAAAAAATAGTTGAGAAGAATGATTTAAATGAAGATACTTACTATTTTGTAGATGTAGACGGTAATAAGATTGAGACAATACCACCCAAATTAGCATCAGCTACTGAAACTGAAATTTCTTTTGGTATCTCATTGGTTGATAGTAAAATTTCTCCTGAAATAGAATACACTACCGGACTTCCAAAGTATTCTAGTTTATTTACATATTTGCCAATGGAAGATAACAGGTTTCAACTTCCTTTTTTGGTTAGTGCCGACTTTGTGCCGTCATCAGACCGTCAACGGATTCAGGGTGATAACCTCTGGAATAAGTACATTATGATAAAGGTTGCAGAAAAACACGTAACAACTTTGACCTATTTTGCTCAAGAATTTCTTAAAGATAATGTTGTAAATAGCTCGTATCTATCATTACTCTTAAAGACCCCATTACCAGAAGATGATACTGCTCAACAAATCATTGATAGTTACAACACTTCATACTTAGAGCAACTTGAAAATACAGAAATTGTTATCAATGACAACAATCAGATACAGTTGTTGTCTGACACCATAATCGATGATTCAGGCTTAACAGAATTATTTGGTAACGAAATCTTCTATAAAATTATAGATACAAAAAAAAGGCTACCACATCCAAATCTTGATACTAAATATTTGAAAGACTACGAATACTTAAATGTTGAGGCAATTGGTTTAGAAGAATTGGCAGACCAAATCACACCAGAACTTTGTGAAAGCTTAGGTTATATAATTGCTCAAAGTATTTTATATGAAAAGCCAGAACTTTTAAAATTGTTAAATAAGCTCGTAAAGCACATACCAGAGTATTTCGGCAAAATTCCTTTCATTGTACACAACAGTACTTTGTTTTCTTTAGAACGTTTAATTGACGAGGAAGATGCTTGGTTATTAAATGAGCATACTTCACAATATAGCACTCTTATAGAGGAATTAGGGTATCACACAATTCAGCTAAATCTAGACAAATATTCAAATATTAAAGAATACCTGCATAGCTTTAGTGAATATATAAATGATAAAACTATAGCCTACGAGCGAATAGCTTCAAATTCAAATATTAATAAGTTGCCTATTGCATCAAAACTAAAGCTGATTGACTTCTTTCAAAACAGTTCTTTTATGGTTGGTATTGGCAACGGTAAATATTTTGGAGAATTAAAGTTGTTTATAGATGAAGAAGATAATCCTCGTTCACTAAGTCAATTACTCAGTCGTAAAGAGGATTTAGAGGTATATAGTATATATAAGTATAGAATAAAGGAGAATGAGTATAATAGTATCCCAGAAGCTTTAAAAAAAGAACTAATAGCAAAAGATGAAATATTCACATCCTTTATTTTGGATGAAGATTTGTTTAAAGAATGGTCGCAACAGTTTGATAATAATAATATTAACATTTATGTAAGTGATTTAAAGACTATATACAGCTGGATTGGTAATCCAGATGAAATATCAAGTGCTGATTGGGCTTCCATTCCTTGGTTATATATAGATGCCGAGACAAGGTTTGAAACTTCCGATAAGGTGTATTGGTCAAAAGCTTTTAAGGAATTGTCAGATGATAAATATCAAACGATTAAGTCTGTATTGCATAATGAAGATATTAAAACGCTTCCTGTTCAAGAATGTGGTTCATTAATAAACGCGTTCCCAATAAAAACAGATGACAGTTCCGAACTAGATTGGTCAAAAGTTGAAGAACTAGAAATGCTAGTAGCTAATACACTATTAGATTGGATGGCAGACGATGGTGGGTTTGGCGACTTCTTTAAAACCTATACGCTAGTAGCTAATACTAGCGGGAATTATAAAATTGAGGAAATTGAGGATGTAAAGATTTTTGACGGAACTGACAAAGCATTAAAAAACTATATTCAATCAAATACTGAACTTTCTTCAATATTTAATGAACTGGATAAAAATTTATGCAGTGAAAATCGCTCACTAATTGGTTTACTTCAAGGAGATAGATTAATAAAAGCTTTAATTGAATCCAGTGAGTATGACCAAAATCTAGCATTACACCTTCCTTCAAATGTATCAACAGAATTGTTGCATAGTTTTATAACCAATTTAAAGGATTTCAAGCTCTTAACGGCTTCCGAATATGGTGTAGATACTCCCGAACATTTCATTATTAGTCGTTTATTAAAAAGCGTTGAGAGTATTAACGAAATACCTACAGAGCTTCATAATACAATTGAAATACTTAGAAGTAAAACCACTATTGACGGGAATCCACTATCAAATTATACGATAAGTGACCGTGTTTCGTTTGGTACAATTGAAGATAGAAAGGTATTAAAGCTCTCTGATATATTAATAGAATTTCAAGGTGAATCAGATGTGTTAGACAATGTAAAGGAATCATTTACAGCCATAACTCAAAAAGCAAAATTACGAGAGTTAATTTTTAAGACTATTCCTTTAACTCCTGCAGAAATACACACTAAAATTGAATCAGAAAACAACATTCATTATACGGTTTATCAGGTAGTATTCCAATTATTAGACAAGAAGTATGGGGGAGGAAAACGACATTGGTCTAAACAACGATTTGATGAATATTTTATTGAGCAAGGTTCTGAAGCCCAGCTTCATAATTCTTACAGTGAATTTTTAGACGCCTTAATAGAGTTACCATTTATTGAAATATCAGATTTTACATTTCAAAATTTAAGTCTAAACAATTCCGTTGACAAAAATTTTGCAATAGAATCTGAATGTATTCCTAATTGGCTTGAAGAATGGGCGAATAAAGACCAGGTAAAAAGATTAGAATTTCTTTCTGAACTCGGGTATAACGGAACTGATAGTGCTATTGTAAATCTGCGAAAATTTATGATAGCTAAAGAATATGACCAAAATTCAGTGATTATATATTTTGAAGAATCTAAACCAAATATGCAGATTATCTGGAATACTGTACTTTGGCTCGCCAATTACAATCCAAATATTGTAACTCAAAACATAATAGTAATAAAACAGGTCAATGATTATATCAGATTTAAACCTGAAAGCATAGAAAAAATTACTGTGCCTATAATTAAGTCTATAGATGCAGAAGGTCACAGAGTATATAATCTGCAAACAGTTAATTCTGAAACTGAATTATTAAAAATAAATGTTAAAAGTGAATTCTCAGATTCAATTTTTAGTTCTTTAAACAGCAGCCTTGATAATCCGAATTGCATAGATGAAAGTATTGGCAAACTTTCAGATTATCTAACCATTACAGCAGTTCAATTAGAAGAATCCGTTGATTTAAAGAGTTTAGAATCCAAATCAAAACTTTGGGAAGAACCATTTTACAACAAATGGGCACATAAGAGTGAATACCCTATTTACATTTATGATGGTAACGAAATACCTTATAAAAGGAGTTTCAATAACATTATTGTCAACACATTTACTCAAGATTTAAAGGTTGCTATTGATGGGGTTTTTTATGTTTCAAGTTTATTGAAAAATGACCCTCTTGACCATTTACCCGGCTCTTTTCCAAAAGATAAGTTAATGGAATTAAAAGAATGGGAAAGAAGAACTCTTAAAGAGCCTTCCTTGATTGAAGATAACCCGCTAGAAGAAAAATACAATGAAACTTTTGACCGTATAATTCAAAATCGTTATGGTATTTCTGAAGAGAAGCAAAATGACGAAAATAGTAATGCTAAAAAACAAGCTTTATATTATTTAGATGGCATAGGTTATGATGTTAACGATGGTCATAGTAAAAGTGACTATGCAGCAATATATAATGTTAAAGACCCAGAAGGAAGTAATGTGAATTTCATAGTAAAAAGTGCTAGAGGTGGTTTATTATTTCTAAATAAAAGTCATTGGGAAATGTTAGGCATTGAAAATACACAGTTAATTGCAATTTATCCGGGTAATAGACCAAAAATATTTAAGCATAGAATTGAGCTTCTTGAAGATGAAATGCAGGATAAGGTATTGTTTAGAATCCCTAATAATAAGATAGAGCAAGAAATTGATGGAGTTTTTAATAATTTAGATTCTGATTCACATTTAATATTGGTAACAAGTGAGAAAATGAAAGAAAGTCTATTTGATAAAATAGGCAAAAAAGGAACTTTTAATAAAGATGAAGTGGCAAGTGTAATGGATGATAATATTGTTATAGAATAATGGTTACCAAAGAAAATCAAATAAAGTTTTATTCTGAAGAACTTAAAGAATTAGAGTTCTCTGTAAAAAAAACGTTCAACGCAACAGGGCTTTCCTTATTTCAAAATGGGGATGTTTATGTAGGTCAATATCGTGGTTTAGACGAAAAAAGAGGAAATGTTTTTGTAGATATACCAACTGGTGAAGGTAAATATGCACCACGTCTAGATCAAAAACTAAATTGTTTTAGACCACAGCCAGGTTTTGAGCTACCTAAAACTTGGGGTGATCTCATCTATTCAGATTTAATTAAAGGTAGAAACTGTACAGAAATAAAAATTGTAGACTACATCCCTTCAAAGCGTGATGGATGGATTACAATGCTCATTAGAGAAATGGATGCTGAGTTTATCGAAAGCCTCCAATACAATCAAATATTAGCATTTGGCCCAACAATACCACCTTTTGAGTATTTACAAAACTTGAAAGATTTCAGTGAGAGTCTTAAAGAAGATGGCAATGAAATTTGGGAAAAAATTTTAGGTTTTAAATATGATTTAAAACGTGATGTAAGCCCCAAACTACTTACCGAAGAGATAGATATTGCAGACCAGATAATTAAAGAGGTTGAAAAATCAACAATATATGTTTTTCAAGGACCTCCTGGCACAGGTAAAACACATCAGGTAGCAGATTTAGTATCGCGATTAGTGTTGTCAAATAAATCTGTTCTGATAACTGCTTTAACAAATAAAGCAGCAGTTGAAGTTTGTGAAAAACCGTTTTTTGAAAAACTGTTTGATGAAGACAGAATTTCCAAATTACCAATCTCTATTGATGAAAGAAAGAAGTTTCCAAAGCTTATTAACGCTAAAGACCTTTTGCCAACCAAAGGCCATCTTACCTTGACCACATTTTATCAATTTTCTCGAATTTGGAAAGAACACACTCATACATACGATTATGTTATTGTTGAAGAAGCTTCTCAAGCGTATTTAACTACTATTGCTGCTGCTTGTAAAGTGGGTAAAAAGATAATTGTAGTTGGAGACCCAAAACAAATTGTGCCTATTGTAACTAATAAAAATTACAAAGTATTTCCCAATATTGACTCACTAATTCACGGGATGAATACTATAAGTCAAATAGAACAATTCTCATTCAACAGAAAAACTGAAACACGTAGACTTACAAAGCGTTCTACAGAGTTTACAAACAGCTTTTACAACAATACCATAATATCTAAATCTTTATATGAAAAAATTGATGACGACATTGAAAAACTAAAAGAGTTAGCTTTAATTACTCATCCTATTGGTGGCCCTGTTTTAATTCAATTTTCTAGCAACGAGGGGAATGTTTTAAGTCAAATGATTAAGTTTTTAGTAAAAGGCTTGAATGAATTATCAGTATTAAAAGGCAACGAAATTGCAGTATTAACTCCATACATTGATACGCTTACATATTTACAACAGAATTTAAAATCAAAAACAAACTCAAGAAACTATCTTATAGAGTCTGTTGATAGAGTACAAGGTCTAGATGTTGATTATTGTTTTTATGTCATTCCAAAATCAAGTTCATTTTCATTTAATCTTAACAGATTTAATGTAGCTACTAGTCGTGCTAAGAAAAGCACTTTTATTTTAGTAGAGAAAGATTTTGATAGTTTTGTAAATCTTCCAAATGAGGTTGGAAACTATCTTACCAAATTAAGAAGTGAATTCGCATTTACCATTAACCCAATGTCAGACGAAATTGTTAAATCTACACAAAATGATTCTAAGCTAAATGCTACAAATGTGAGGTCAGATGAAATTAATCAGCAAAACTTGTTAGAGCTTGATGATGACAAAAGTAGTAATTCAAGTTCTCAAAAATTAAGTCTTGGTAATGGTATTAAGATCCTTAGAACAATAGATCTTTCAAAATTTGAAAAGCCTAAAAAGGAAATTATCAAAGGCAAAAAAAATATATACATCATTGACACCAACGTATTTGTTGATCACCCAGATATAATTTCAAAAATCGATACTAAATACAGTGTAGTGCTTTCAGCAAAAGTAATTGACGAATTGGATTATTTAAAAATATCATTGACCGAAGAACAAAAGAAAAATGTTCAGAAATCATTGAGACTTATTAATGAGAGCATAGATAAACGGGGGGTAAAAATGGATACAGCTGACTTGACTTTACTTCCAAATGACTTTAATAAAAAATCACCTGACAATTTTATTCTTTCAGTAGCTTTAAAATACAAAAGTGAAAACCCAATAATGCTAACATCTGATAATGGATTACAAATTAAGGCTAAAGGTTTAGGTATAACAACAATCACACTAAAGGAATTTTTAAATCAAAGAAAATATTAAATCTCTTTTTAATGGTTTTAAAGTTTAATAAAAAAGAATAAGCATAATGGGAAATATAATAGCAACTAAATGTAAATCTTGTGGTTTTTCTAACCAATTCAGATATGGAGGAGGAAGATTTAGTTATCAAACTAATTGTCCTGTTCCAGCGATTAATAAGGAAACCTTAGAATTTGAAAATATAAATTATTTTGAGTTTAAAAATACAGATAAGTATCTATTTTATTCTGATGAAGTTTTAAAAGGAAATAATTATGATAATAATACAATTGATAATTTTGATATAAAATTAAATACGGTTAATAATTATTGTCCAGAATGTAAAGAGAAAGCACTAGAATTTAAAATAATAATGTTCACTGATTAACAAAAGTCATTACCTCATTCAGCTGCACAAAAATCGCTCCTAGTCCAAGTATTCCTAGCATCAATTCTTTATTTGCTTCATTTCGCTAATTTCTTATGCATAAGCGACAGAATTTTTTTTCGTTCAGTTTAAGCTGGATGTTTTACATTTCAGTTGCCACTCCTTTGCCTGACTGGTATATTTTTTTTTAATAAACATCACCTTTAAAACTTGTAGTGCAAAAACTTGCATATCTCATTTTTTTTTTATAATATTTGTAAAAGCATCAAGAATCACACATTTGTGTGATGCCAACCGATCAACTCAGGACACGGTGGCTTAGTATGCGGGACAGTCGTTCAAATGTATTGAGAAACCACAATTCTTTATCGCATTTCACGACCTAACAAAAAGTGTAATCTTTTAATATGTTATGTTATGAATAGAATTTTTATTGATTTAGTGGGTCAAACCAAAGACCATCGTGGTGTTTATGGAGTAAATACTACCATCTCCAACTCTTCTGTTTCTGTTTTTCCAATAATACAGGAAAATAATGAAACCGTAGTGTTGACTGTTCAACACAATCATTTAAACACGCTGTTGGATTTAACCAATGTTCAGCACTATGAATTATGGTATTTCAACGACCAAAAAGAGTTTACTGGAAAAGCATTCTGTAGTAATACTATGGGGGCTCCTTATTTTGTCCAGACACAGGCTAAGTATATCGTATTGTTTCCTATAAACAATAAAGAGGTTATTGAAGAAAAACTAACCAGCTTTAATTGTTGTAGATTAAATCTATTGGAAAAAGATCCGTTTTCTACTGAAGCATTTCTATATCACTATGGAGTTTTTCCGTACTTAATTATCCATACGGGATACGCTTTATACACTCAAATTCCAATACATATCAACAAAAATAATAATACGCAACAATTCCCGGGATGCCATATTATTGATGTCAGTGATGCTGTTTTAAACTCAGAAGAAAAACTGCTAACTACACTCCTAACCAGAACAAATTCGATTCACAAAAAATTAATAAACGAGAAAGGAACAAAAATTGAATTGTGTTTAGTGTTAGGCCCAAATAAAGCCTATTATTTTGAATATGAAAAAGAGACTACACTAAGTCAAAGCATTCCAAGTGGTGGTATGCTACTTTCTCAAGAGGGTAAAATCATAGCAATGAACAGAAAACACTATTTATAAAATCTAAATCCTATCCTTAAACTATGAGCTACCATCTTAATAATCCAACATTAAGTAACTGTATTAAGTATAAACTTTAAAAATAGTAAGTTATGTTACACTATACCGATTCCGATTTTTTAAGTCCTACATTCTCAACATTAGTCATTAAAGTTTCTAGTATTGCGAAACACTTTGAATCTTTAGAAAATTTTATAACCACTTATAATTATGGTGGAATAACAAATGGTGTGTTATTAATTAGAGCCGAAGTGTATATGCTTGAATTAGAAGATTTTGCTGATGAAGTACTTATTCCTAATGGATTGAAGTTAAATGAAGATTTTGCCTTTATTGATGAAAAATCAATTGAAGGTGTTCGTGGCACTAGAACTTATAAGGTAAACATTGAACACCCTGATTGCAAAAATATCAATTGGTTAAAAGGGATGATTGTAGAAAAAGGAAATTATATATGGTATAATGATCCAGATTTAAGTGAATTTGAAAGAGATGCTAATTTCAGATTATTCAAAAATCTATGTTACAATGGGGAAGAAAAATTCAACCTTAATCCTCGAATTTTTAAAATTGATGACACCTATGTGCATTATACAGTTAGTGGATTAGATATGTATTATAAATTACATAGAGATGCTTTGTGGTACAATGAGAAAGTCTATGGAAAAAGTAGGTTCAGCTAAATAGAATAAATATGATAAATACTAAATCAAAAACGTTTACAGCGACCGCAACCATTGGTTTATACAAAGGCTACACCAATGAACTTATTTCTCTAATTGATTTTAAAAAAGCATTGTATAAAGCACAGCTACAAATTAAAAATAAATTTGATGTTGCGTTAAGTACAAAACTTACCCTTTGCGAAATTGTTTTTCTTGGTCAGGAAGAGCCATCGATAACGCTGGAATTTATCCAATATACTAAATTTCCAACAGAAGAACTATTGCTGAAAAAAGCAATTATCCAGTTAGTAAAACTGTTGATGGAAGACCTTAATCAAAACCGAACCGTAATTGTGTTCCAAGAGGAAACGATTTGCTTAGAAAAAACAAACAAAATAGATCCAACAATAAATATCCAAGTCCAATGCCAATAACAGAATTTCAAAAGTTGCCTCTTGCAGATCAATTTGTATTGTATTATAAATGTCTAATAAAACATTATGCTTATGTAAACGAAGACAATCAGAAAATTACGTTGCATTGTGGCTATGATGTTTTAATCAAAGAGTTTAAATCATTAGATATTGATTGTACAGATAAATCGATAACAGAAATTTATGAAAATTTGAAAAGTATAAAATATGTATGTTCTCATCCTGATGATTTGGAAAATCAAATATTGAAGCTAAAAAGTAGAAGAATAAGCTTACTGACAATGCATCTTAATTACCTTGAATACTACCTATATAATTATGATTTTGACAAAATGCCAATACCTGTAAGAGAAAGGTTTAAATACATAAGTAAATATAGTGAATTATGGAAAGTTAACAAATTATGACAATATATCATTTCAAAATAATCCCTGGAATCCAATCTTCAAAAAAAGTTTTTTTTGATTTAAAAATAGAAGCAGTTAATTACAAAGATGCTATAAATCAATTTTGTATAAAATTCTTTAAAATTTATGAAATTCAAAATAAAATTAAAAACAATGGTGGAGCTGCTAAAATATTTAGTATACATAAAACAAAAACATATTCATTGTCTTTATTTGCTAATGAAATTGAAGTTTTTAACGAAATCAAATTTAATATTTCAAAGCTTGGCAATAATCCAATTGTAGTATTGCAAAATTTCATTTTAAACTACATTGATAATATATCAAATGATGTAATTGAGGATTTTTTTGTTGTTAATCCATTTAACAACTCTCAAGTACTAATTTTAAATGAAAATGACTTTTCCAAAAGAGAAATTAAAAACCTTAATAATAATGGAAATATAATTGAGACAATATTTTCTGATTTTGAGGCTTTTTCAATATGTTCTGGTATTGAAGACAATCATTCAAGATTCATTGCCAGAGAATATTTTAAAAATAATACGACTGAATATATAGTTGAGGCACATATTATTGCAATGAGTGCTTTAGAAAAATATGGTGCAAGATTATAAATTATGTCTTATCTCTTCCTCCACTTCCTTTTAAAGCCTTAAATGCTAATCAAATTTTCAGCGAACTTGATGAAAAAAGAAAAAGTTCGAACTTTCCTTCTTTCAAAATTATATTTAAAAATGAAAAAGGCGAAAATGAAAAAATAGACATCTCGTTCTTTACTGAACAAAAAAATGATGATAAAAAAATTAATAAAAACGTTGTTATTGTTAGAAACTTAACCTCTGGTCTTAACTTAATGAGGATTTCTAGAGATGGCTTTGTTTTGCCCGAAAAAGAAACTCGCAAAATTGTTCCTATTATTACAACTTTTTATAAGAATTGCTAATAAACCTAAAGAGGCTATATTAAATTATGGATTAGAAACTGGAGAATGCTCTGAATGTGGAAGGAAATTAACAAGTTCAGAATCTATAAGGTTAGGGATTGGACCTGTTTGCCATATGAACTAAAAAAAACAACCATTATCTCATTCAGCTGCACAAAATCCTCGTTTAGTCCAAGCATTCCTAAACTCACATATTTGTTTGCTTCATTTCACTAATTTCAATTGTAATAGCGAGAATAACTTTTTTCGTTCGGTGGTAAATAAGACGTTTTACATTCCAATTGCCACTCCTTTGCCTGACAGGTATATTTTTTTTAATAAACATCACCTTTAAAACTTGTAGTGCAAAAACTTGCATATCTCATTTTTTTATTATAATATTTGTAAAAGCATCAAGAATCACACTTATGTGTGATGCCAACCGATCAACTCAGGACACGGTGGCTTAGTATGCGCAACATGTCGTTCAAATGAGTTGAGAAACCACAATTCTTTCCATCATTCACGACGTAACAAAAATTATTTAATTTAAATTTGTTATGTGTTATGATTACATTATTGCATTTGTTGCTAAAAAACAAGCAACGCATTTCTTTTAGCACCGTTAACTATAAAACAACGGAGAATCTCATCCATGTTGCAAAACACTTGGAACAGTTCATCAAATTTACAACTGCAACTAGAGCACTCACAGCTCAACGCCATCATAGATTTGTCAGGCGTGGTGCCTTATGTAGCTTTGTGCTTTGATGAAGAAGCACTACCTATAGTTCTGAATACATCAAGAATCCTTTAATGTATACCAGCCGATCGGCTCACGAAACGGTGGTTTAAGAGATGTGGGACTTTCGTCCAAAAGTGTTGAGCAATCACACCACATTTATTAGTTTGATATAACATTATTAATCAATTATTTATTACACTATGCAAACATTATTAAGAAACATCCAGTTGAATTTCGCTAAGGGCAAAAAAAAATTAACAGTAGGAAATTTAATCTTACAAAGAAATTACCACAACATTTTAGAAGAGGAACGCTTTAAAAAACGTGGTTATCTATTAACCAAAGGACATGCATCTTTGCAAACGAATTTTGATCTTACAGGTGCTGATGATTGTCAGCTACTCAGTTTTGACAAGGAGTTTAATTTTGTAACGATTCGTTATTATAAAAACTATCGAAACGCCCCTTTTTCCTATTTGCTGTCTGAACCTTACGTGCTAATTTTACCTGCTTTTCACACACATCCTGTCGAAAGCACTTTGTCATTTACTCTTTTGGAGTATACGGAAATACACGGAATAGACCATGTTTTTGGGACAGATGCCGAAAAGGTAGAAATTCTCGCCGGAAATCCGTATCGTTTTTACCTAAGCGAATATGGGGTATGGATGTTACGTGGTACCAATCGATTAGAATTATTAGATGAAATTTACCAAACAGCTCTTACAAAAGAAGATTACCCTTTATGTAAAAGAATTAATGAGGTAAAAGAACAGCTATCAACTTTACCAGAATACCAATCATAAAACCAACTAATCAATAGGTAAAATGAGTGAAACAGTTATAAAAGTAGACCCAGAAATATTTACGGAAGAAGTAACGCAAAAGTTTTTAAAGGAACACGAAGCAGCCTGTCAGACGATGGATTACAACACCTTTCTTCAATTATTTCTTAAATACGATTTAACACAGCTAGAAGATTTTAATAAAATCGTTTCTAGCGTATTAAACAATATGAAAAACTGGAAAGAAAAAGCACTAAATGTAGAACTGTTAGAAGTAACTTCTTTCGATTCTAAATGTATTTTCTGTAACATCGGGAATAAAGTAAAAGTGTACCAGTGGAAATCAAAGTACCCTTTAGGTGAAAACAGTGAATGTGCAATTTTGCATACTTGTACAATTGGCTTTCGCTTTGAATTCAAAAACAATAGACTAACGGAGTACGGAACATGTAACTCATATTTAGATAAGGATGAAAAATAAATTACAAAGACACATTAAAGGAATAGTGCTTATTTTAGTAGTTTCACTATCATTATCAGTAGGCTATCATTACAAATCCTTTATTGTCAAAAAAGTAAAAAAAACTTATGCGATGATTTTTAGTAAACGCAATACAACAAACGCCTCTAATAGCTCTTGTTACAACTGTGCTGTTGCATTTAACGACTACCCAATTGTACATGAATTAGCATATTTAGCTGATGGTATTAAACCTCAAAGCTCTTTTACGGAATTGGATAAACTGAAACAAAAAGGAATCCTGGTTGAATTGAAATCCAATGATAAGTATATCATAAGGAAATCAGTAGCTTCTAAACCATATGTAACGATAAGTACCAAAAAATTTATAGAGCAATTGGCCGTGAATTACAAAAAGAAATGTGTAAGTCAAAAAACGACCTATCACCCATTTACTATTACAAGCATGACCCGAAGTAAAGAATCTGTGAAAGAGCTTCGTAAACACAACAAAAACGCCATTCGTAATAGCGTACACCTCAAAGGCAAAACCTTCGATGTGTCCTATCGAGCTTTTCATGGGAATCCAATTGCTTTAAAAGCTTTTATCAATACCTTAAAAGACCTCAAAGCACAAAACAAATGCTTTGTAAAACATGAAAATAACGGCTGCTTACACATCACCGTTAATTAATAATTACAATCATAAAAGCATTTGCTTAGAAAAACCAAACGCGAAAATCCTTGATTTTAATTCCAACATCCATTAACATAAGACATTTTAACAAATGGTTATTGTATTAAATACAAACTTAAAAAACAATAAATTATGAAAAAACAGAAATCACAGCAGTCGAAACAAGATATGTTGATGCACAACGCAGAGCATCCATTTTACAAAATCTTAGGAGGGAAGCCGAGCAACAGAAAAGCGGGTCAGACCTTCATAACCTTTACTAACAAGCCGAAGCCAACCACCAAAGCTCCTAAAAACAAGGAAATCTTACAGGAGTTCAGCTTGCCGCTGTCTCAGACAACATTCGACAAGTTACAGAAGACCCTAGATACAGGACAGATAGAGTGGAAAGACTTATCAACGGAATTGATACAAGCCTACAACAGATTCGACAAGCTAGAGAGGGAGGCGAAGTGGGCGAAGATGGTAAGAACGGGGGAAGCAGGGTATTACGAATAGAGCAAGAGGGTGCATCTGTATTAGTTGCTCCGTTTTATGACGCCACTATAGATAATTTATCTGATGCAGAAGCAATAAGAAAAACCTCTGATAAACCAAGCATTGCTCCCGATATTTCTCGCAGTGATGTACATTTTGAAAACGAACAAAAAAGCATACTTATCAAATGGTCTTTTGTAGTAAATCGTTTTGTGTAGCGGTCTAAATCACATTTTTTGACTTCTTTTTTTATCAAAGAATCGTCTATTAAAGAAATCAGCTGTCCAAAAACAGATTTACTAGAAAAATAATCACTTTTGCTCACCGTATTTTGTCTTTTGCAACACAAATTTACGATTATCTTAAAGAAGCCATTTTTTTGTCTTCTTTTTTATCGGACAACAATGATTAACTATGAAATCTATCACCGCAGACAAGCTATAGTTGAACATCCATACGGTGTAATTAAACGACAATGGAACTTTTATTATATCATGGCCAAAAAAACCATAAAACATGCCTCGGCAGATGTAGGATTGATTTTTACAGCCTATAATCTCAAGAAAATCTTTAACTTGATTAATCAAAATGAGTTAAAACAGTACTTAAAAGTATTGGCATTGTTCCTTGAAAGTATAAAAGGTGATTTTAAGGATTTTTGCCACTATATAAAATTTGAAATAAATCTGTGTCTATTTTACAAACAGCATTATTATTGTACAACAAATCAACTATATTTACTAAAAATTAAGTCGTTTTGGAAACTTTGAGGGTTTTTAGACGAACTGTCGTTATGTGCAATTTAAGACAACACCTACAATATTGATGTTCAAGACAATTCAATTAACAACTTTCAATCAAACAAATGCTTGACAGAATTATTAAAGATTATACCTATTTAAGAAAATCTCTGGATAGGTTAACAGAAATGCTTTTAAGAATTGAAATTAAAGACCTTCTTGCTGAAAGTTGTTTTTACTATTCTTGTGGCGCTGACATTAGTCCGATAATTGCTCTGAAAGACGAAATATATTCATTTATCTATAGTGATGCTCACACAGGTTGGGGTGAAACAAATTATGACGAAAAAATATACAAGTTAAAAACTGAACTTAGAAAAAATAATTTTACAGAAATTCAAACTTTCAAAATTGACCTTGATTGGCTTGAGTTGGAAAACAAAACATATATAGGTGGGACAATTTCAGACCATCAACTCAAACCAGAAGACTTTCTTGGAGAATTTAGTTTATGGGAAAATAATGACAAACTTTATTTCTTAACTTACATTTCTTGGGACAGTACTGCTACTTGGGATAATTTATATGTAAAATTAAAAATTACTCCCATTGCCATTTGTAATTATTTAAAAGAAACAGGAATTCCCTATAATGAAGAAGATGGATTATTTAAAGGTTGTGGTAAACCAAAATACATAATTGGACATAATTACTCTGATGATTTTTACCTTAAACAAAAAATTGACTACTTTGGACATTGGAGTGACTGCAAAACAGTTGACTTATTTGAACTTAAAAAAGCGAAATGAATAAATATAAACTGCACATAACAGACAAGGCTTCGTTGCGCCCGTAGGGCATGCAATGAAGCCTGCGTTGAACGGAACCAGTTGAGCATCCGCCACTATGGGCTTATCGTAAATTATTTTTAGGAATTTCAAGAGACATAGCACGTCTCTTTTTTTTTGCAGTATAAAAAAGTTGGTTTTCTTGTGTTTTCCTTCACTTTTGGGCATACATTCCCTTACCATCCCGTTAGCTAACGGGACAGGAACTTGCCTTTTGGCTACCGCCAAGATACCAAGCAGGTGGACCGCGCTTGTCAAAAAATGCTAGCGTGTGCAAAATTCCAATTTTGCAATAAGAGCATTGTATGCTACAACTCCAGATACTTTTGAAACAGATATTAAAAAGTTAGAGGATTTATATTCTTCAAAAATGATTGTAAAATATCTAAAACAAACTACCGAAAATAGCAGTAACAAAGTTTGTTTATTAGTGGCAAAACGGTATAACGTTGAACCATTTGTTCGCTTTTCATTATAAAAGATGAAAGCAGTTTCTCCAGCAATTTGCGAAATTATTCAACAATTACAAAGCATGCCATCACTTTCTGAATTTTAATTAGGTGGCGAAACTAATTTAGCATTGCAATACCAATGAGTAGAAAACCAATAACTTTTATAGATAATAGAAAAATAATTTAGCTATTTCATTTTAAAATATCTTTAAAATCATTGTTGTAATTTAATTATTTGGTTCTACTGGGAATTGTGTGAAAGCTGTAAACTGAATATGTTTATTTACAAAAGGGATACGTTAGGTATACCTGAGATATACATCAGGTACACCTCAGAATTATTGTACTTTTTTTTGGAGTTGGAAGTTTGGTTTAATTAAAATAGTTTTTTTGTATTAATTGAAAATACAAATTTTTAATAATAGATCTCGCTTATCTAAAAGTAAAGCTTTGTTTTGTATTTGTCTTTGTATGTAGTGGGAATTTTGAAAACTCGGGGGGTTATATAACTAAAAAGCAATTCCCACTGACAGACGTAGATATGTTCTGCTTTAGGGGAGGTTAATTACTTTGTATATTTATGGATGTTCATTAGTAATATAAAAATACCCAATCAAAGATCTTTTAATATTTAAAAAAAAAATATAGTTGGATATTTAAATCATAATGTCCAAACCTAAAAAATTAGATTTGTTTTGTTTTTTAGGGGTTTTTATTGAAAATTTTTCTTTCATGATTTCTGCATTTTCTTTTAAATCTTTATTTCTGTCTTTATACATATTATTAAAAAAAATTAAGCTGTCTATTTTTTTATCTTTGATTTTCATAAATTCATCTTTGTTTTCTAATTCGGTTAATAATCTTTTAATTAATTTATCTTTTCCTAAAATTGTATTTTCAAGTTCAATAATTTTTTGATTCGGTTTACAGGCATTTTCATAACTATCTTTTCCAATTTCTAATGTGCTACAAACCCATTCAGATAATGTGAGGTCATTTTCTTGTGCTTTTTGTTTGAACTGTGCTTTTTGACTAGGTGTAATTTTTGCTGTTACATTAACGGTTCTATTTTCTGTTGTTAATTCCATTTTCTTTTATTTTTTATTATGATTACCATTATAATTGAGGGTGTTATTTTTACAAAGTTAATAAATTTATTTAAAAAGTTTGTAATATTACAAACTTTTAATTAATTTGCAAAAAAGTAATTGACAATGATAGAAAATAGTCGTTTTAAAAATAGATTCTCCGAAGCTGAAAACTTGTCAAATAGATTACATGAAAGAGTGTTTTTGAAAACAGAATTGGATTTTGTTTATACTAACATAACTAATTGGGAGCGTTACGGTTTATTTGAAATAGGAGGAGAAAATGGTAAAGGCGATTGGAAAAAGATTAATTATATGGAATATATATGGCTAAATATAATTAGCGATTTAAGAAGTTACGGTTATACGTATAATGAAATTTTAGATGTTAAAGAATTTCTCTTTAAGAAAATTACATTTGGTGATGTATTAAGTGCCGCTGAAAAAGATGAAGAAAACAAGGAACTGATTCAATCTATTGATACTAATAAGCAATTAGAAAATATTGATATTACAAATCAAAAAGAAATTGAAGTAGGATATATATTAGAAGCATTGGTTTCTAATATAATTATTAGAAACGAGCAACTTTCTCTATTTATTTCAAAAGAGAATCCTTCTGTAGTTATACCTATGTCTAAGGAGATAATCAAGGGTTTTGATAAAATTGGGGAGTTGACTATTATTGATTCAATTTTTGATAGGAATTTTTGTGCTATTTCTTTAGGTAGAATTGTTTCAAAGTTTTTAGTAGATAATGATAAAACTATAGAAAATAGATTCACCTCAATTTTGACCAATAATGAGCAAAAACTTTTGAAGATGGTACGTAAAAATCTAAAAAGTATTAAAAATATTTCTATAAGATTTTTAAATGGAGAGATGAATATTATTGAGATTACAACTATTAAAAAGGTTCTACTTGAGAGTAGATTGCTAGAGCATATAAGAAAAGGTGATTATCAAAAAATAACAATTGATTCTGTTGATGGCAGTATTGTGAATTTTGAAAACACACAAAAAATAAAATTATGATACTAAATTCCTTAGATCAATTAACAAATCGTAAACTTATCGGAGAAACCGAAAGTGATGCATGTTATCAATTAACATGGGTTCATTTACAGAATGTAAAAAAATATTAAAAAAAAATGGATTTAATTTCACGGATGATGAAATTCACGGAATTAAAGAGTTATTGGAGTTTTATGCAGAGCTAAGTGTTAAATTATTTAAACAGCAACTAAAAAATGAAAAATGCAGTAATAATGTGTCGAGTTAGTAGTGACGAACAAGCGAAGGGATTTAGTCTGGATATTCAACTTGAACAATTGACAAAATATTGTTTAAGAAATAATATTGATGTTATTAATAGCTATAGAGAAGACCATTCAGCAAAGAATTTTAATAGGCCTGAATTTCAAAAATTCCTTCAATTTATTAAGAAAAATAAAGGGAAAATAGATTTGCTTCTGATTACATCATGGGATAGGTTTTCGAGAAATCTTACAGATTCATTGTTGATGTTAAGGACACTTGATAATTTAGGAATACAGGTACAAGCGATAGAACAACCAATTGATATGAGTATTCCTGAAAATAAAGCGATGTTAGCTTTGTATTTAGCAATACCTGAGATAGATAATGACAGAAGATCAATAAAAATTAAAGGTGGAGTAAGAGCATCATTAAAAGCGGGTCGTTGGGCAAGAAAAGCTCCAATGGGTTATAAGAATATAAGAGATTCAAGTAATAAGCCAATTGTAGTTCCGGACGACAAAGCAAAACACATTCAGTTCGCATTTAAAGCATTTAGTGAGGGTAGTTTGCAAAGTGACATTATAATTGACTTAAGAAAGAAAGGGTTTATTACCAGTAGAAGTAATTTGTCAAAACAACTCAGAAATCCATTTTATATGGGCAAAATTGTTGTTCCTAAAATTGAGAATGAACCAACTCAAATTATAGATGGATTACACGAAGGAATTATATCAGGAAAAATATTTTTTGAAGTTCAAAATATTTTAATTGGAAAAATAATTCATAAAAAGCCAAGTTATATTTTCCAAAGACCAGAATACCCATTGAGAGGTGTTATATATTGTGAATTTTGCAATTCATTATTAACAGCCAGTAAATCAAGAAGTGCCACAGGAAAACGATACTCTTATTATCATTGTAATAGCTGTAGAAAATCACGACATGCTTCTGATAAACTTAATGAAGTTTTTGAACAAATATTAGATGATTTCACTTTTATTAGACCATCAAAGACACTATATGAATTAATGGTAAAGGAGTTATTCAATAAAGGTCAACAAAATTCAAGTACTACTCTAACTTCATTAAAAGAGAGATTAAAAGAAATTAATTTGAGAATTGAAAAACTTGAAGATTTGTTTGTTGATGGGAATATTGAAAAACAAAATTATAGACAAAATTATGAAAGATACTCGATGACTAAAGAGGAAATACTTCGAACAATTGAAATTCAAAATTCGGTTGGAGATGAATATAAAAGCTGGTTAAAATCAGGGGTTAACATTTTATCTGAAATGAAAAATCACTATATACAATCCGATATAACAGATAAACAAAAATTGATAAGTTCGATATTCCCTGAAAAAATTTCGTTCGATGGATATAAATGTCGAACTACTAGAATGAACGACGTGCTTAGGTGTATCCTGCAGATAGACAGTGACTTAGGTAATAAAAAAAGTGGACAATTCTCTAAAAAATTAGAGCTGTCCACTTTTGTGGAGCCGGAGAGAATCGAACTCTCGTCCAAACAAGCAACCTAAGAGCTTTCTACACGTTTATTCTTATATTTAATTTTCGTCAACAAGCTAGGATTAAGACTTCCACCTGTTGCTTATCTT
>Ga0209284_10002609_pt1 | contig 24114 bp, 29 predicted proteins | sample FRY03_FD_187211 | JGI IMG/M metagenome (GOLD analysis project Ga0209284, IMG submission 187211) | Freshwater microbial communities from Lake Fryxell liftoff mats and glacier meltwater in Antarctica - FRY-03 (SPAdes) (version 2) | ecosystem: Environmental > Aquatic > Freshwater > Ice > Glacier...
TCTTGGTATTTTTTTGCAGTCAAAACTTCACCTGTCAAGAATGTTGATTGTTTATCAATCTCAACCTTGATCGGCTCGAGTCGTTTTCGCTGATTTTCAAGGGTTATTTTTTTATCTTCAATGTCTTTGACCAGCAGTACCACGCGAACAATTGCTTCTCGATCATCATCCAAAAGGTTTTGTTGGTAGGTAAACTGCTTCAAGAATGTTGAGAAGTTGTCTGACACGACAAGCTCCAAAAGCGCATCTTTTGCCCGACCTTTTTGTTTGTAAAAAGAGGCGACACGTTCGTCAAGAAGTTTTTTTTGTTGGATGAGTTTTTCTTCTCCAACGCGTATACTCTTTTCCTTTTCTCCGATGTCTGATTCAATGTTTGCAACTTGCACCTTGATTGCATTCAATTGCCTGTCCAAATCGGCAAGCTGCCGTTCATTGGTGTCAGTAGCCTTTTTTGATTCACTAAATGTCTTTTGTAGCTCTGCAAGCTTGGCATTTAAATCTGAGTACTCATCGGCATGGACCATCAGAGGGCTCCTTAAGAAGATCGAGACTACTCCTGCCATAAAAATTAATACCAGCCATTTTCGCATATGTATCATTATAACAGTGTTCAAAAGACGATATATTTTCTCATGTATAATGATCGTATGAAACGTTGGATATTTGTGTTTGCTGTCTTCACATTCCTATGTATCTCTGCTCCACAAAAGTCAATGGCACTTGACCGACTTGCAGAGTGTGATGCATGTGGGTACTGTCAAGGTCAAGTAGCTCCCGACAACTGGGCAAGCTGCGCGCAGTGTCTCTACGAGACGAAGGTGGCAAGTGGAGATGCCGCCACCATGAACAAGACATTGGAATTAGATCTAATCACAAACCGTGCAATCCCTCCCGACAAAGGAAAGTACTACACACAGCTTGGGTGCCTTGATACGGGACTTACTTCATTTCGAGATGATCCTGGAGCTGCTGGCGCACTGGTAAACTTCATCCTCTCAACTCTTATCTTTCCTGTTGTAGGAACGCTCGCATTTGCGACAATCATCTATGCAGCATTCCTCCTCGCAACTGCGCAAGGAGATCAGATGAAGATCCAGCAAGGAAAACGACTTCTTACAAGTAGTATTGTCGGGGTGGTCTTTACCGTGAGTGTGGTCTTTATCATAAACTTTATCGCAGGAGATGTGCTTAAAATCCCAGGCTTTGCAAAAGGAACGAAAATAACATTTGTGGGTTACGGAACAGCAACTACTGAAGGTGGAGTGAAGACATACCCAGATATGGATATTGATTATTATCCCGATCCGAGCAAACCCAAGCATGAAACGATAGGGACGATTAAATCTCTAAAAGGAGACGTTAATAACCAGGAAACTCGCATAGTATATGTATCTAAAAAAATTGACGTAACACATCTTGATGATGTAAAGAAGGTGCGATTTGTATTTACCAATGATCTTTGTCTTGCTTGTCAGAATATCCCAAGTGGAGACAGAAATATTAGGAACTACAGCTTGTTGTTTGATGATAAGGTTTGTTCTCTTAGAAATGTACGCCCGCCAACGTATGGACCAAAGTCTGGCAACGATGAGCTCATTAATAATTGGGGTGGCGCCTATTACACCTGTGAAGATATTGCTCCCTAAAAGATATAAATAAGGAAGATTATCATGAGGGCCCACAGTCCAATGGTGACAAGAAGTGGTTTATCAGTGGTGATGATCTTTTCCGGCCTCTCCCCTTCATCCTTTTCATAGAGAAGCTGTGCATACCGAGATATACCATACACAACAAAGGGGATTGTGAGCATCATAAGCTTCCGTGCTTCGGTCGTTGGGAAATAATCAGGAATACTTGAAATGATATTTTGCTTATCACAGTTTTGTACTTCTTTTGGAGTTTCGTAAAGCTGCTCGCACAACGTCTCCCCTCCTCCGTAGATATTCTTTTGTGATGGATCAATATATAGTGTGTATGTGTACAGAGCGTATGAAACAATCGTCATCGTCGCAAATGTTGTGGAGAGAAAGTACAACATGTGATTTTTATACCGATAGAGCGACTCTCTTGTATCGCTGCCATGGGTCACAAGCTCTGCATGCCTTTTGACAGATGCCATAAAAAGAGAGATGAAAAAGATTGTCATAAGAAGCCAAATAGGCACATGGTAGCCAGTGATCACGACTCCTGCAAGGGTTCGCAAGACAAATGAGAGTGAGATGATAAAAATATCAATGACAGGATATCGTTTGAGGTATAGCGAGTACAAAAAATGGAGAAGAAGAAAAATCAATGAAAGCCCGAAAAACGGAAGCGAGTGCATGAGCGCAATGAGCAGTGAGACGAGTGACAACACAAATACTATAAATGTCGCGTGCGGAATCGATATCTTTCCAGCTGCGATTGGTCTATGTTTTTTTGTTGGATGCTTCTTGTCATACTGAAAGTCAATGATGTCATTCAAAACATATGAAGTTGACGAGAGCAGACAGAAGATGAAAAAAGCGATAGTTGACTGCCACAACAATGTGACATCAAAGAGTTTTCCTGCAAAAAGAATTGCCGCGTATATGATGAGGTTTTTGATCCATTGATTGACGCGGAGTGCGCGTGCATACATCAGTATGGTCGATTTCATGTCTCTCTATTATACACAATCATGCGTAGTGTTATATAACTTTGAAGAGCCGGAAAAATAAAAATGAAAGGAGATAAAAAAGAACGACGTGAAAGACAGGAAAGTACAGGGTTAAAAATATAGTGACGAGTGCGAGAATAAAGAATGCTTCGTTATGAATTGCTGGTAAAAGGCCTTTTGTGATAAGCATGAGAACAACGAGAGTCAAAAGCACCCGCGTATCAAACCACATGATCTCCCATCCAAAAAGGAGAGCAAATCCCAAGAGAAAACTTGCAAGGATGAGAAATATTTCTTTTGTGTCAAAGTAAAATGGTCCGAAATACATAGTGCTTGTTTAGTATTTAATGTATTTAAACGTTTCGCGATACATGTTACATGTTACATGTTATATATCTCTCACTCAACAGGAACATACACTTTTACCGTCCTGCCGTCACTCAACGTGACTTCGCGGATTTCAAGCTTCGTTCCTTTGTCAATTTTTATGTACTGCTTACCTGATGCGTCACGTTCTGAAGCGTACACGCCCTTAGCAATAGGATTTAACTGAATTCCTTCAGGATGTGTTACTTCGGGAATTTGCTTAGTTAAAATTTCATCTTGTGATTCTGATCGATTAAGGGGACTTCGAATCATTGCAATAAAGTCCTGTGGGATGTATTTGAGCTCTGCGATAAACTGCTGATTTATCTCTGGTGAATCAGCGATAAAAAGACGAGGCGTCACAATAGAAATTAGTCCAAATGCCGCAAGCATTGAGACAAGTATTCCGATTCTGCGTTTTGTTTTTTTTGGGTTCATAAAATTAAATACTTTCAAATGTAATTCCTTGAACGCCACCGACGTCTACAAATTGACCCTCGGTCGTTCTATCTTCTGTTGTACGGAATGCTTGCTGTGCTGATCCACTAGGGGTTGTACATTCGACCCCTATAGTAGGTCCCGTGTTCCCAGTAACATTGCAGGTAAATGTATTTGATGAACACTGAATTTCTGGTGATGTACCCAGATACAAACGAACATAAATATCTACTGACGATTCCTTTGTGTTATTAATAAAATCCTGAAATGGCCCACTGAGTTTTTCTAAAGGTGCGCTGAATTTATGAGCATCATCATCACCTGTATGGGTAAATACATTATCGGTAAGATATGAATTATCCAGCAATTGAAATGATATTTTCAAGTTGGATGGTAACGAGCTTGTATTTGCTTCTGCCCATACTTCGCCAATCTTCCCACTGTCGTATGCAACCCCCATTTTGGATATTTGAATGTTACAGCCTTGCGGCTCGCTAGCTGATGGCTGAGTTACTGGTATGGGTGTATTTGTTAGAATTGGAGTTTTTGTTGGGATTGGGGTTGGTGTGTTGGTGGGAAAAGATCCGCAAAAATTTTCTGGAGCGCACTGACTTGTCCCAGGACATAGGATAGATCCATTCGTGCAGGTGACTGGCGTTGGGGTTTTTATTGGTGTTGAGATTGCTGTTGGTTGATTGGCTGTTTGAGTTGGTGGAGTTCCTGTCCCTGTATCAACCTCACTCACTCCACCCCAGTAAAACGGTTTGAAGATTGAGATAAATGTTCCATTGTCTCGAACACCAACAAAGACACTTGTTCCTTGTGCTTTTCCAACAACTTGACCAGGGCGCACCATTGGTAGTTGAATGGGGTTGAGATCAGCACCTGCTGCCTCTTGAGCAGCTTTCACACCGTTGTATGCGTTTACAATCTGCTTGTCGACACAGATTCCTTTGATATATATCCAGTATCCTCCACTGCAGGTTTTTCCATCTTTACATGTTTTCGTTCCGGTGAAGTACTCGTGGAGTCCGATGTGAAGCGTGACGCGGTCTTCGGCGGCAAATGTCACCATCGCTTCATATCCTCCACCAATGTCGTATCCAGTTGAAGGCATTTTTATATCAGGATGACCAGCGTCGGTCGGTACTTCAAGGATGTATGTTCCTCCCTCGTTTGGGGGCTTGAGCGCTGAGGAAAGTCGCTTGGGCTTGTATCCAAACATCGTTGCCATCATATTCGCGACGCCGGCATCATTTCTCCCAGTATCTTCTTTCGTAAGCGTGAGGACACCTTCATCATTTATCCTCTCAAATCCCGACGTGTTTTGGAGCGTGTCGTAATAATATCTATTGCTGCTTATCGGGACTCTATTGTCTGAGTTTGAAGTATCGGTCTCTGTTCCCCCAAGAGCAAGTGGTGCGCCGGAGTCAAACGTGCACGACTCACTCGCACGTGTGTTAGTTGTTTGACGATCTTGATTGAGTGTCGTGGTCAACAATCCCGCAACGCCAACAAGCACGAGTAAACCTACCACAACAAGCGTGGATGCTTCCCCGCGATTAGTAATGAAGTTTTTGCACATGCTACGATAACTATACCCTACTCATAAAGTAACTTCAATTGCTTCACCCTCAAGAATCAGATATGATTGAAGAAATAAATTAGTAAGCTTTATGACAAGACCATACCTAATCATCCCACAGCTTATCGAGCAGCCCACGTGGGGTGGACGATACATCCTTGAGTTGAAAGGGTGGAGTGAAAATTCGACGAATGGAAACAAGATCGGACAAAGTTATGAACTCACAAAAACAACTCAACTTTCTGTAAATATTAAAGACTCCACAGATCTCAACTTCTCTCAAAATTCAGAAGGTATTCCAATTCAAGACGTTTTGCATGAAGGTGAAAAAATGCCTCTTTTGATTAAAATAAATCAAGCTCGCGGAAACTCTTTTCAACTTCACATCAAACCAGAGACCCCATCTGAACGCTGGCTGCCGAAACCTGAGTCGTGGTACTTTCTTGAGAATGGCTACATCTCACTTGGTTTGAGAGACGGTATAAATATTGGAGAATATAAAAATACATGTGAAGAAATTAATATTTTTATGCACGGCTTGAGTGGAAAAATCGTATCTAATGAATTGGATTTAGGCGAAGCGAGAAAGCAAGCTCACATATTTGTTTCCAATAAAAATCCATGGCAGTACGTAAATCTTTTTGAAACGAAAAAAAACGACTTGATTGATCTTTCGATGGGAGCGCTTCACCACTCGTGGGAAGAAAACACAGCTCTTTGCCCTCTTGGAAACATTGTTTATGAGGTTCAACTCGACGCGAGTGATGACGAGGCGACGATTCGCGCATTTGATCAAGGAAAAATCAAGGATGACGGCACAATTCGAGATATGAACATTGAAGATTACTTTGAAAATTTGGACACAGATCCAGCACATAATAACATTGAGCATGTTCGAAGGGTGCAAAACGGAGATGAGCTCCTTCGTACAAAATTTTACTCTGTCGACATTATTCATGTTTCGAACGACGAAAAATTGATGACTTGCGGACACTTTAGCCATCTTTATGTCCATGATGGTGATGTGAACATAACAGCTGGTGGTACGACAATTAGAGTTACAAAAGGTCACTCATGCTTCATTCCGTCGTCCGTTGAGAAGTATGAAATCTCTTCAAATACTGCAAATTCTGTTATTTTAAAAACGTTTGTTAGCGATTAAAACTTAATTGTAAATTTATGAAATTTTCTTATAAAGACACCTCTCAACTCGACGAATCTGAGATTTTAAAAACCGCGTCGTCTCTTGATGATTACCAAAAGCAAATAAGTGCGGTTATTGACTCTGCTAATTATGAAGCACCAGAGTGCACGGTAAATCTTCCGACGGATGATGTTCTTTTGAAAACAGTTCAAGAGATGGTTTCAAAGAAAAAATCCGAACTTCTTAAATACTTGATTGTGATTGGAATTGGTGGTTCAAATCTTGGGACAAAGGCAATCTACGACGCGTTTTATGGTCATTATGACAATCTTGAGCTTGATCGGTTTCCTAAAATGCTCTTTCTTGACACTCAAGATGAACGTATTCTCAAGAAGACGTTGACGCTCCTCTCTCGGTGTTCCTCTCCAGATGAATTCATGATCAATGCAATTAGTAAATCTGGGGGAACAACAGAAACGATGGCAAACCTCGAACTCCTCTCCTCTGCTCTTACTGAGCGGTTTGGAAACATTTCAAAGCACATCGTATTTACCACAGTTGAAGGCTCGAAAATGCATGAAAAAGCTGTTGAAAAAGGAATTGACACTCTTTTTATGCCTGGTCGGGTGGGTGGTCGCTACTCTGTGTTTTCCGCAGTTGGACTGTTCCCATTGGCTCTTATTGGTATTAATGTTGAAGAACTAAGAAACGGTGCGGCAAATATGCGGGATATTTGCGGGAAAAGATCGTCGTCTGAAAATAATCCTGCGATGATTTCAGCCTCAATTCTGTATCAATCATCGCTTCTAAGTAAAAATATTAACGATAATTTTATCTTTCTTCCGCAACTTGAGTCTCTGGGAAAATGGTATAGACAGCTGATGGGGGAAAGTATTGGCAAAGATGGGAAGGGGATTACTCCAACAGTCTCTATGGGATCAGTCGACCTTCACTCTATGGCACAGCTTTATCTGGATGGTCCCAATGATAAAGTGACCACATTTATTTCAGGTGAAACACAACTTGAAGAAACTCATGAACCAGATACACTTGAGTTTGATATTGTTCCTGTCATTGCGGGAAAATCAATTCACTCAATTATGAACGCCATCGTCGGAGGGACACAGATTGCGTATAAAAATCAAGGACGTCCTTACATGCATATCCAGCTTGAAACACTAAACGAAGAGACTTTAGGTGAGTTTATACAGTTTAAGATGATAGAGATGATGTACTTGGGAAAGCTTTTTGAAGTGAATGCATTTGACCAACCAGCGGTTGAGATATACAAGGTTGAGACAAAAAAACTACTAGAGTAGTCCTTATTCCCGCAAATTAACCGCAGTATTCACGCATTTATTACCATACCCAGTTCATGAGAGGAACAGCATCAGAGATCGATTGCTGATTGGGGAAGTTGAGACGTAAGTACTCTTGATCTTCCCGTGACATACTCCAACCAATGGCTCCAAGGTTTTCTTTCAAATGATTTGCATTTCTCATTGTTGAGATCGTGACAACGTTTTCTTGCGAGATAAGCCAATTGATCGCCACCTGTGCAGGTGTTTTGTGATACTTTTTGCCAATAGTTGACAATGTTTCAAAACCATCAATAAGGATGGCGCTTTTTTGAAGTGGTCGCCATGCAATGACCATAACGTCATTGTCTTGGTAGTACTCAAGTGCTCTGCTGTGTTCAATCTCTCTGACCGCAAGATTGTAATGCAGTTGATTTGCAACAATCTTTGCATGACTTGCGTTTTGCGCTGATTCAAACTGCTTCACTGAAAAATTGCTGACACCGATGTTTTTTATGAGACCTGCGTCTTTCAGCGCATTCATTCCGCGCATTGTCTCTTTGATATCAACATCTTGTGTGGGAGTATGCAAGAGATAGAGATCAAGATACTCTGTCTGTAGACGCTTCAAACTCTCCTCCAGTGCGTATTTCACCCCATCAGGTGTATGATGAGTGCCCTCTGCCGCTTTTGATACAAGAAAGAGGTCTTTACGAGGTGTTGATGTTATTGCTTGTCCAACAAGAACCTCTGCGTGTCCTGCGGCATACTTTTCTGCGGTATCAATGTGAGTTATTCCCACATCAATTGCCCTTCGTACTGCTTCAATATCAGCCTCGTCGTCATTTGCTATGTTACGTTCCGTTCGCCCGCCCATCTCCCATGTTCCAATTCCAAACACGGGCATCTCAAACCCTGACAGTAGTTTTTTATGGGGAACGTTCATGAAGTTATTGTATCATGGGTAATTCCCGCAAATTAACCGCAGTATTCACGCATTAGTCAGTAATTTCAATTGTATCCTGCCAGGATTTATCCCCATTGGAGCCAATACTATACTGCCCAATATTGAAAAATAGATACTTTGTTGGGTGTTGTGTGTCGTACTGAAAATACCTCACGCCATTTGTTTCAGCATAATCAAGTGAGCAGTACTCAGTTTTTATAAAAATATTTTCTGGCTCTTCGTTTGTTATTCTTGGGAAAGAAATAGATAGTTTGCCTACGGTCGAATCAACCTCGTCAGGATTATAAATTGGCTGAACAAAACACTTTAGCGGGTCTTTTCCTACGAGAAATTTTTCTTTAATTGTGTCTTCTATTGCTCGGTTTGCAGGTTTCTCAAAAACCTCAACAGATTGTCCATTGTATATGTCTGAATTATCTGATGAAATAAAAACTTTATTTCCTGATTCGTGCGCAACAATCTTTGTTCCATTAATTTCTTTTGAATAATTGAATTGAATACCTAGTTTTTCTGAATTGAATACTTCTAGACCATCTTGAGTTTCTGTAGGGGAGGGAAGCTGTGCTGCCGTGATACTAGGGATTTGAACTTTTGTGAGGACAACTTTAATCTGTGGAGTTTTTATATACTCTTCTCTTTTTGCTATGTTTAGTTTATATATAAAAAAAGCTACTGTTGTGAAAAAAACGATACTAAATATTATAAGTGCCAAGCGGAAAATTCTATTTTTTCTAAGCGGCTCATCGCTTGGTACTTCTATATTGGGTGGATTTACCTGTTGTTTAATATTGACCACCTCATCCATAAAGTCACTATAAAATAGTTGTATTTTTACTTATCTTCAGATTTTTTTATTTTTTTTCAACGGCTTTGTTTAGATACTCCTGAATTATTGTTTCAATAAAAAGTAGCAGGGGAATTGCAAGAAGAATACCCAGAACACCGCCAAACCGACCACCAATAAGGAGTGCGAGGAGGGTGAATATTGGATTGAGCCCGACAGCACGCTTCATTATCATAGGAACAATGAGGTTGTTCTCAAGCTGCTGCACGATTACATACAAAGATAACGAAGCAAACCCAGCAAATGACGATGCTCCAAATCCGATGATAACTGCTGGAATGGCAGAAATAACGGGACCTATGTTTGGTACGACCTCAAGGAGCCCTGCAAGAACTGCCAAAGGAAGCGCGTACTTGACGCCAATAAGAACAAGTCCGATGTATGTGAGTACTCCAACGACAGTCATAAGTACTATTTCACCCCAGAACCATGATGACATTCTTGACTCTGCTTGTGCAAGCATCTTTGAGACTCTTGTTGCTCTTTCGGAGGAGAGATATCTGCGAAAAAATTTATCAATGAGATTTTCTTCTATAAGGAAGTACAGTCCAAAAAAGAGCGTTGCCATAACAAAAAGAGCGTTTGAAAAGATTGCAGTCACAAACCCAAAAACATTGTTTGTAACATTTGGAACAACGCTTGGAATATTGCTCAGGTCGACAAAGTCAGTAAGTCCTGGGGCAAGGGTCTCAAGCGTAAGCGGAAGTGTCCGAATAAGATTTGCTGTCTCGTACACAATAGGAGGGATGATAAGTGAAATGAGGGTGAGAAAAAAAAGAACAAACGATGCGAAAATGATACCAACAGCAAGGCCACGAGGTATTTTTTTTGAGACAAGAAACTTCACACCAGGACGAAGAGCACTCATAATGATAAATGCAATAAGGAGGGAGAAAAGGACGTCCCGAACAGCCCAAATAAAGTAAAATCCCAAAGGAATAAGGACAAAAAGTGCAATGGACCAAGGATTAATGCTAAGCGGTGGAGTATTTTTCATAGCGGTTTGTGAAAACTATAAAAAGTATACACTATTTATTCCTGTATTCTGACTGGCATAATAATATGCATAAATGTGTTATTTCCGGGGGTTCGAAATACTACTGGAGCCTCACTTCGCAACAACTCAATCTCAAGTACCTCTGCGTCAACGTGGTTGAGAAAATCAAGCACATATTTGTAGTTGAATGCAACACGCATAGGCTCTCCTTCAAACTCTATATCTTGTGTTGTTGTGTTTTCTTCATTCGCTTCTTTTTTTGGCGCTATAACAAGGCCGTCTTTAGAAAAATCGTATATAATCACATTTGAGTACTCCCTTGCAAAAATAGAGATGAGTTTGGTGTTTCTCAGTAGATCTTCACGTTTGAGCTTGACTGTACTTTTCTTTTCATCAGGAACGACACGCTCATATGGAGGGAAGTCTCCATCTATGAGACGTGAAAAGAACTCCGTTTCTCCTGCCTTAAAGTACACCATATGTTCTTTTTCAGAGTATGAGAACAGTACACTTTCTGTTTCTTTTACTTGTCTTAATACTTCTTTCAAAAACTCAGCAGGAACAATCATGTTCGAAAATGTTCCCTTTCTCTTTTCTTTGACAACTGACAGTCTAAAACCGTCCGTTGCAGCAAGGATGAGTTCTTCATCCGAAACCACAAAGTTGATTCCAGTCAATACAGGTCGTGCGTCGTCACTTGACGCGGTAAAAAGAAGAAAAGGAAGGTTTTTGAGTAAAAACTCTGTCTTTATTTTCTCTTTTTCTTCAGTAAGTTCTGGTGGAAGGGGGAAGTCCTCAACAGCAATAAGTGGGAAAACACCTTTCGTCTTTCCTTGCTCTATCTGCATTGAACTCTCTTGGATTGTAACATTCACTTCACCAGCTTGTAAAAACTGTACAAACTCTAAAATCTTCTTCGGCTCTATTACAAAACTTGTTTCTTCTTTTGTTAAGACCTGAGTTTGTGAGTGGCAGTAGGTATTTAGATCTGTTGCATAAAAATGCATAACTCCTCCTGTTATCTTTGTATATACTCCCTGCAATGCTGTTGCTGTGTTCAATCTACTCGATGTAAATCTCTGCACAGTGCTTATGTGTGTTAAAAGGATATCTTTATCTAATGTCACCTTCATAGGTCTTTATATATAAAATAGTAGTAATAGGAGCTGTGGATAAGTGTATAAAATAGAATTCGGATTTTCAAGACAAAACAAACCGGCAAAAAACCCCTGTTTATATCGTGTGGAAATCATGTTCATGGACGAACTGTCTTTATAATCATCTCGATCTCTCCACGAAATGTCTCGTCACGCATACGTTTTTCTTGTATTTTATTGACGGCATGCATGACAGTAGTGTGATCCTTTCGTTTTACGAGGAACGCGACATCTGCTAGGTTGATAGCAAGCTCAGTTCGCAAGATATACATAGCAACCTGTCTTGCCAAGGAAAAGGTACTTTTTCGCGAATTTCCTTTCAGTTGAGAAGGATTAATATGGTAAAAAGAACACACGGTTTTTATAACATCTTGAGGTGAAACCCGCTCTTTCACACGCTCTGTTTTCTTATGAAAAAATGATTCTACAATAGAAAGATCGATTATTTGAGAGTCTGTTGTCACACTCCGCGCATAAAGAGAAAGGAGTGTCCCCTCAAGAGAGCGCGTGTCTTGCACAGTCTCTGCAATTATTTTTGCCGCCTCCATCTCTATTTGAATATTTTTTTCCCGTGCCTTGATGAGGAGAATCGCGGTTCTCAGCTCAAAATCAGGTTGTTGAATATCTACAATGAGCCCACCTGAAAAACGCGAACGTAGGCGGTCTTCAAGCTTCTGTATCTCAAAGGGCGGGCGATCTGAGGTCAACACGATCTGCCCACCACCAGCTACAATACTATTGAATGTGTGAAAAAACTCTTCCTGAACGGTTTGCTTCCCCGCCAGAAACTGAATATCATCGACAATAATAAGCTTTAGTGTACGGTATTTCTTACGAAATCGTGCCGTTGTTTTGGATCGAATAGATTCAATGAGCTCGTTCATAAACTTCTCACTCGAACAGAAATAGACGTTACTCTCAGCGTCATCGTCAAGAATTGTGCGGGCAATTGATTGGGCAAGGTGAGTTTTCCCAACACCAACAGTTCCATAAAAAAAAAGGGGATTGTATGACGAGCCGGGGGACTTTGCAACAGCCTGTGCAGATGCAAAGGCGACTTGATTGGTCGGAGAGACAGCAAAGTTCTCGAAAGTTGCAAGTGGATTTAAACCAGCCTTTCTATATATATCTTCTTTTGTAGGTTGGAAATCAAGAAGTGGTCCAGTGACGGTTTTTGTCTCCGCGACGACAATAAAAGAAACAAGTGTCTTTTTGCCTGCTTTGAAAGATACCACATCTTCTACAACCATTGTCTTCCCATCAAGGTACTGTTTAGCACCAAGGCTGGGACACCCAATAATAATTGTGTCATCAGATATCTCAACTGGATGCACGCCAGAGATAATAGAGGAGAAAATAGGGTTTTTTTCGTGCTTTTCCTGTATCTCAGCAACTACCGATTCCCAAAAAGTCGTCAGCATAGAGGTAAGTGGACAAAGGGTATAATATGTGGATAACTTATCCACAAATAATAAACATAATTTCGTCAATTTTCAACAGGTCAAACTGGGTCAAAGAGAACTGTGAGCAACAACTCATAACTATTTATAATAAATAGATATACTATTACATATGTTTAATATTTTGAACATGGTGTTTCCTCCAAGTTGTGTTGGGTGTTCTCGTTTAGGTCGCGTAATCTGCACAAACTGCTTCCGTCTGTTGGAACCGAGTAAAACCGACATATGTACGTACTGTTTCAAGCAATCAGAATGGGGGATGACGCATGAGATGTGCCGAAAAAAACACAGTCTTGATGGGGCGTTCTCTATGCTTCAATACAGCACAATTGCAAAAAAAATTGTAAAAAAAATAAAGTACGGACTTGCCCGGCAAGTGTTTACTGATATCACAAAAATTATTCCACAACACATGTGGAGATTTGAAGAATATGTACAAACCATCGGGAAGGAAATGATTCTTGTCCCTGTTCCATTGCATAAATCGCGTAAAAAAAAGAGAGGGTTCAATCAAGCTGAGGTGATAGGTGAGTACCTTTCACAAACATACAATATTTCCATGCAAAATGCACTTGTTCGCGTTCGAGATACGTTTCCTCAGGCACAGATTCATAGGCGCATTGACCGGAAAAAAAACATTGCTGGTGCGTTCAAAACAAAAGACGTAATGAGTGTATCTGGGAAAAACATACTTCTCATAGATGATGTATTTACATCAGGAAGCACAGCACAAGAGGCTGCCCGAGCGTTGAAAAAAGACGGTGCAGCCAAGGTTTTTTTGTATACACTTGCCCACGGAAGGTAGATACTATTGCATCCACTATCCTATAATGATATAATACCTCATGGAGTTCAACAAAATCATTTCCCTCGTTTTAGGATTTATCGTTCTTATCTTGGTTTTTCTCTGGATAAGTAACCGCGTCAAATCTTCACAAACAACCACAACAACGAATTCAAAAGTGACAGTAACAATGACTCGCACACCGACACCAACGGGTACAACTCAAGAGCAGGGGTCAACATGGAACCCATTCTCGTTCCTTTTTCAAAAAGACACGTCGCCAACCCCTACACCAACACTTCAAAAACAAGGAGAGGCAACGTATGTTTCAGGAACACCAACTATCACACCAGTCCAGATCCGTGTCGTCGAGATATCAACACAACAAACCAACGACAAGCCCACCATATCAAAAGGTCCTATAATCTACACCAACAGCACAACGGGTACAATCGCACAGATTCCAGAAACTGGAGTTGGAGCCCTCTTCCTTCCTTTGAGTCTTGCCGCAATGAGTGCCGGTATGTATCTTCGCAAACGTTCATAACACCCCAACTCTTTTTTTGTTATGTTCTTGTATCAGCACCTTGCTTGATTTTTGATCTCAACTCTGCAATAATGTCAGTAATTACTAGTTGACATTAATTATGACAGCAAAAAAAATTGACGAACCAAAAAACACAGGGGTATCCTCAGCAAAGACGAAAGCAATTGATCTTGCAATGGAACAAATTCAGAAGCAGTTTGGAAAAGGCGCAATAATGCGTATGGGTGGGGGACCAAATACAGCGGTAGAAGTATACTCAACAGGAGTCCTTCCATTAGACCTTGCGCTTGGCGTCGGAGGACTTCCTCGCGGACGTATCATTGAGCTCTACGGTCCAGAAGCATCTGGTAAAACAACCATTACTCTCTCTCTCGCAGCACAAGTTCAAAAAGCAGGCGGAACAGCCGCATTTGTTGATGCAGAACACGCACTTGACTCTTCATGGGCAGAGACACTCGGCGTCAACCTTGATGAACTCCTCATATCACAACCAGATACAGGAGAGCAAGCGCTTGAGATCACCGAGACTCTTGTGAGATCAGGAGCAGTTGACCTCATTGTTGTTGACTCGGTGGCAGCACTTGTGCCACGAGCCGAGATAGAAGGAGATATGGGAGACGCGCAGATGGGGCTTCAAGCGCGTCTTATGTCTCAAGCACTCAGAAAATTGACAGGAGTTGTCTCCAAGTCAAAAACAATGATCGTCTTCACAAATCAACTTCGTATGAAGATCGGCGTTATGTTTGGCAATCCAGAAACGACAACCGGTGGAATGGCTCTTAAATTCTATGCCTCAATCCGTATGGATATTCGCAAAATACAAACCCTTAAAAGAGGAGATGAGATTTTAGGAGCACGTATACGCATCAAAGTGGTAAAAAACAAAATTGCACCACCTTTCAAAAAAGCAGAGTTTTCTATTCTTGCTGATGGCGTTGACAACCTCGGAGCACTTGTTGATATTGCTGCAGAACAAAATATTCTTGAAAAAAGTGGAGCATTTTACAAATATGAAGGGAATGTCCTCGGTCAAGGAATAGAGCAGGCAAAGGAGACGCTTCGGGGAGATGCAAAACTCAAAGACATCATTGAGAAGAAAGTATATGAAAACCTCCCGATAAATGTCGCAAAAAAACTCAAAAAAGAAGAGTTGGCAGGAGATAAAAGCTCAAGTGCATAATACGAGTATGGACAATAAAGCGTACGAAAAGCTTTTAGGGAGAGCGCTTTTTTATCTTGGTATCCGTATGCGATCGGAGCACGAGATGCGTACATACTTACAACAAAAAGCTGCCGATCTTCATGTAAATCAAGAGAATATTGAAGCCGTCATACTGCGGCTTAAAGAGCTCAAATACCTTGATGATAGTTTATTTGTGACAGCGCTCGTAAGTGCAAGGACTCGGTCAAAACCCAAAGGGGAGTATGCGTTGAGACGTGAACTCTCAAACAAAGGAGTTGGCGCGCGCGAGATCGACACATACTTTGAGACACAAGGCATTGACGAAGAAGGACTCGCACTTGAAGCGTTGACTATGAAATGGGAACGTATGAGGCAGCTTCCACGACCGAAACGCATGAAGCGCGCAACGGACTTTCTTGCGCGCCGCGGCTTTTCATTTGATAGCATCAGGAACGCTCTCGATAAGGCTGAACAAACGCTGTAACTATAATCTGGTATTGTAGAAGCCCCACGAAAGTAGTACAATGAGACCGTTAATAATTGATGAAGTTGGGTGTTATTGAAGTTCCAATTATTTCCACGTATGCTGTCACAAGATTTTTTAGTTGACCTAATACACAAACAGATCAGATAATATCTGTCATCGTCCGAAGCGAAAAAAAGCACGCTTTGTGGCTTGAGTCCTGTTTGTTATATCTTCAGACACGTATACATACCACCCACTTCCTTTATATATCATGTATGTTACAGTCACTTATCCATTCCTTTTTCAAAAAAGAAAGACAGGAAGAAATAACGAAAGCAAAGCAGGAGGCAAAGGAGATTACTCTGAAAGCCACAGAAGAGGCATTAAAAATCAAGCAAGAAGCAGAGCGTGATTCACGAAAAATTGTGAGCGAAAGCCTTGAAGCAGAGAAACGATTGTCACGCAAAGAACAGTCACTTGAAGACCGCGACAGAGCCCTTCAAAGTAAGGATCAGAGTTTGAACACAAAAGAAGGTATTGTAGAAAAGAAGAAAATCGAGTACGAACAAGAGAAGGAAAAAATCATCGCAAAGCTTGAGAAGATCGCAAAGATGACCAAAGATGAGGCTCGTAAACTTCTTCTCACCGCATGGGAAGACAAACTAAAAGGTGAAGTAGCGACAAAAATCCGCAGTGCTCAAGAGGAGATTGAAAAGACATCCGTCGAAAAAGCGAAAGAGATCCTTGTTGACGCCATGAGATATGGAGCAACAGATTATGTCTCTGAGTACACACTTGCTGTCATCACACTCCCAAGTGATGATTATAAAGGACGCATCATCGGGAAAGACGGGCGCAACATTCGTGCGTTTGAGCTTGCAACTGGTGTTGATGTTGATCTTGAAGAAGAGGGTGTGATCCGTATCTCATCATTTGATGCTGTGCGCCGTGAAATCGCTCGTATCTCGATGGAAAAACTCATCAAAGACGGGAGAATCCAGCCACACCGAATAGAAGAAATAGTCACGAAAGTCAGAAGTGAAGTTGATGAAGTTATTTTTAAAGCAGGGCAAGATCTTATTCACCAGGTTGGCGCATTCAATATTCCAAACGAGCTTGTGAAACTCCTTGGGCACTTCAAGTTTAGATACTCATACGGTCAAAATATGATTCTACACACACTCGAAGAGACACGTATTGGTGTCGCAATCGCACATGAAATCGGAGCAGATGTGAATACAGTGAAAATCGGTTGTCTTCTGCATGATATCGGAAAAGTAATCACAGATAAAGAGGGTTCACACGTCGATCTTGGAGTCGAGCTTCTCAAAAAGCACCGGTTTAACGAAAAAGTTATTGGCTGTGTTGAGTCCCACCATGAAGATGTCCCATTTGAGTCTATTGAGGCAGTTATTGTCTACCTTGCAGATGCAGTCTCAGGTGGTCGCCCAGGCGCACGTCACGAAGACTTTCAGGAGTATCTTAAGCGCATCAAAACAATTGAAGAGACCGCGACACAACAAAAAGGTGTACGAGAGGCATACGCGCTCCAAGCAGGTCGCGAGCTTCGAGTTATTGTACGTCCTGATGAAATTAGTGATGACGACGCGACAATTCTCGCATCAAAAATAAAGGAAGAGCTCGAATCGAAGTTTGATGTATTCCCTGGACAGATTAAAGTCACCGTACTTCGAGAGTTCCGAGCTGAAGCGACAGCAAAGTACAATTGATATAGATTGTAGCAATACGATCTTTTTAGTATGGATTGACAAGACGCGATAAACGAGATAAGCTGTAAAGGAGATTATGTTATATCTTACTCCTAGGCTCTATCTACGATATTGTATCGATCCGCATATGGCGGACGAGTGGAGTGATTCGGAAAAAATAAGGAAGGGAGGTGAAATAACACATGACAAAAGCTGATTTAATTGCACAAGTTGCAAAAAAAGCAGGACTTACCTCAAAAGCATCAAAAGACGCAGTCAATGCAGTCTTTGATACCGTTTCAGAAGCTATGGAGCGAGGCGAAAAGGTGGTTGTAACGGGCTTTGGTACATTCCTCGTTCGAGGTCGCGCAGCACGAAAAGGACGCAATCCTCAGACAGGTGCCGAGATCAAGATCCCAGCAACAAAAACCCCAGGCTTTACCGCAGGTAAAAGTCTGAAAAGAAGAGTTAAGTAACTCAATTGTTCGAGAAGCCCCGCTCTCAAGCCGTCAGTCAGCATTGATCGACGACGAAGGAGCGGGGTTATCTATTTAGAAACACAGGTATGAAAAGACTAATATTATTACTGAGTATTCTCTTTACGTCACTCTTTCTTATTCCATCAATCTACAACATTACTCAGTCACAGTCGATTGATATTGAGAAAGAAGCAGTCGTGTATCAACTTCCATATCCAGGTCTTCTTGCAGATCATCCCCTTTACTTTATCAAAAACATTCGCGATAAAATTCTCATTTTCACCACACGAGATAATGGCAAGAAAGCAACAATTTACCTCCAAATTTCTGATAAGAGGATAGCGGGGGCGTTTGCCCTTATTGAAAAAGGGAAAGAGCAACTTGCGCACGACGAGCTTGCCCGAGCAGAAGATGAGTTTCTCCGCATTCCTCCACTCCTAACATCAATAAAAAAACAAGGGAGCAGTTACCCTGCTGATTTGATTATGAAGCTGTATCAAAGCAATAAAAAGCATCGAGAGGTCATCACTGAGGTTATGAAGAAATCTACCGATACAGAAATCACCACGCTTGAGACACTCCTTCACAAGAATGATGAGGTGCGCAAACAACTTGACGCATTCTAAGGGGATAAGCCTTCTAGATCAGGTCAGATCAATTGTATTCTCGGATAAATATGGTATAGTAATTACCTATCCTGTAAAGGAAGAGGAGAATTATATATGGCAAAAAAACAAACAAACAAACAACCTACACAGAAAGGAGATCTCAACCCAATGGCAGCGCTTCTTGAAAAATCAGCGATTTCCAATATTCAAAAAGGGCGCGAGATGGATGCAAAAATCCTCTCACTTTCTAAGAAAAATGTTCTGTTTGATGTTGGTGGGAAAGCCCATGCTGTTCTCGGGGAAAAAGAACTTAAAGAAATAACAACATATCTTCCGTACTTGACCGAAGGAGACAAAGTACATATTCGAATTATCTCAGCAGAGTCACGTGACGGATTTCCTGTCGTCTCAATGAGGACATTCTTCGAAAAGGGAAAGTGGGAGATTCTTGAAGAAAAGAAGAAGAATGAAGATGATATTGATGTCATATGTGGTGAGTACGGCAAAGGCGGCGTATTTATTGACTTTATGGGTATTCGTGGTGTGATTCCTAAAATCCAGCTCGTAAATGAGTACCTCGATGATCCGTCAAAACTTTCAGGACAACGCATTCAAGTAAAAGTCCTTGAAGTAGATGAAGAAAAAAATCGTCTCGTCGTTTCTCAAAAAGCTGCCGTTTTCAACATATCACAAAAAGACCTGAAGAAGAAGTTTGAGAAAATCAAGCTCGAAGAAGAGTATGAGGGAACAGTCCTTGGAGTCTCAGAGTTTGGTATTTTCTGTGAAGTTGATGGTGTTGAAGGGCTTGTTCATATCTCAGAAATTTCATGGGAAAAGGTCACAAATGCTTCCGTGTATGTGAAGCAAGGAGAGAAGATTAAGGTACTTGTCGTTGAGAAAAACGATGATGATCTGAAGTTAAATCTTTCTATCAAGAGACTTGAGCATGACCCATGGAAGAAGCTTGATGAGAAGTATCCAAAAGAAATAGAGCATGAAGGTGAAATTGTCCGCAAAGAGAGATACGGATACTTTGTTCGACTCGAACCTGGAGTCGAGGGTCTTATTCATGTGAGTAAGCTTTCTGGTCAGGAAGAGTTTCAGTTGGGAGACAAAGTAAAGGTGTTCATTGAGCGGATTAACGCAAAAGATCGTAGGATGAGTTTGCTTTTGCCACAAAGTGGAACACCTGTGTTCTATCGTTAAAGAAGAGAGATCCATGCGTGCAGTTTCTCAGTTTCTGGCACAGGATTGAGTTGGAAGCTATCAAGCTTGAGTGCCGCTCCCACTGAACGCGCACCACGTTTTGTAAAGAAATCCTCAAGAGTATCTATTGCAAGGCAAAAATGTGCGTAGCTTGAGTCCCCAAGACCAATAAACGCACAGTTCAGTGCTGAGAAATCAGCGTCTGTGTGGTCGTCCATATACGCAAGAAACGCCATGTGTGGTTGACCTTCAATCCCTCGATCAAACCACGAAGGAGTAGCAAATATGACAAGGTCTGCCAGATCATCCATAAAGTTCATACACTCACCCATCAGAGAAATTTTCACGTCGTGTCCTTTTGCTTTGAGCTCTTGCTCAACAATCTCAACAACAGCTGTTGTTGAGCTGGAATAGGTTTCGTAAAGAATATGTATAGTCATGGTAAGTCATAAGATTTATAACATATCAGGATAAAAACAGCAAGAGTTTTATGTATTACGAGACATATGGACCCCGGGGCCTGTGTCAAGTCACTCCACATGTTCGCTTGTCACCTCTGTAATATCATTGAGAAGCTCTTTTTTCAACAGATAAACTGCTTGTGTAATTTTCTCCTCAGCATCTTTCACTTTTGTATTCAACAAGACCCAGATGTCATCGTGATTATCTTGAGTGATGTGGTGGAGGAATACATGCTTGTCTTCCTCATCAAACTCAGACAACATCGTGTCCACCACAACATGGTGAATTGTCTCATGTATGATTATGACCAACTCTTCTTTTTCAGCTACAGGCATTGGCAAAAGAGCAATCTCTGCATGAAGATCTTCAAGCGTAATGAGGTGAGTATAAAAATGTTTTTTCATAACGTTAATTACTCCATTTGAATAGGACCCAATGAGATTGTATTGTCTGGATCATCTATAAAAAAGTATAACACGGGTCCTTTGGCACCACCATCTTGACGTTCCAAATATGACATTACTTCAGGTGATCCTCCGAGGTGTTTCCCTGTTGATGGTGATGGTCCTGCGTCACCAATCACAACAACCATTCCTTTTCCATTTTCAGGATTGACAACAAGCATCTTTCGGTACTTAAAAAATCTATAGAGTGTTGAGGGATCTTCTTTCCACCCAGGAGCAAGAAATGTCTGCACAGCGATATAGTAGCGTTCTCGATCGACATCTTGCTGTGTCATAGTGCTTTGCGAGTCTGTAAAGTACCCCCAAGCACCTCGTCCAGGAGCCATTCCTGATGACCAGTACCACCTGTCTTCACTCGATTGGAAATGTGTGTTCATAGTATCCCCAGGATACCTCATGAGGTGTTGTTCTGCCCCAATAATGCCATAACTTCGATTCAATCTTCTCCCTTCCAGTGTTGCGGTAATCGGCATATGAAAAAATGTTGATAGCGTATGACCAATGAGAACCTCTTGTTCAGTATTGAGTTCTTGGACAGATTCGGGGAGCTGTGATCTAAGCTGTGTGATAAGTTCATCTTTTGTATGTGCTTGTTGTTCTTCTGGTGGTGGAGGGAGGAGATTCTGTGTGAGCATTGAAGCATTTGCCGGGTGGGCGAGAAGGAGGAGTCCCGTCACCGAACCGACCGCGATATGCTTTGATTTTTTGCTGAGCCATCGCATCGATTCTTTGTGCTTCGTGAGAATTTTCTTATGGAGTTTTTTATGGCGCCGTGTCCATTTCTTTTTTAGTTTTTCAAACTGTGTTGACGGCTGAGACATATCATTCGGATGAACTGAGAGGATTTCTTTTAACTTCAACTTTGAGTGGTCGCACCATCTGGACACCAAGCGTTGCAAGTTTGTAACCAAGACCGAGAACAACTTGCAGAAGCACGTAGTATATAGACAAGTTAAGCATTTTTTGTAAAGAATCCTGGTCTATTCCAAAGTTTGAAAGTCCCCCTTCGAGCCCCGCACCAGAAATATTTGAGTACGCCGCTGTTGCGGTCGTTGGTTTGGCAACTTTTTTCACTTCAGTTGCAGATGTTGTAGTTGAGGGAGACAGCTCAATCAGTGATAAATCAAAGGGTTGAGATCTTCCAGTAAAAGAAAGAATAATCTGAACCACTGAGTAAAACATTAGCAGTATTCCAATGCCAAGAAGCGTATATCCAACGTGTTTTTCTGTCATATCTTCTTATATACTACACGAAAATACGCGTCAGTGATACACTACCACTATGAATCAAGCTGATTTTGAGACGCCGACGATGCAGAAGTTGGTGTTCGTGCTTAAATATCCGATAATATTATTATCCACAGAATGTGTATAACATTAATAATTAGTTATAAGTATTGATATGAAAGTCCTTAAATCGATTAAAAAACTTCAAGAAACAGCAAATCTTTATAGTCTAAACAAAAAAACTATAGGATTTATCCCCACAATGGGAGCACTTCACAAAGGCCATCTTTCATTGATACAACGGGCTCGAAAAGAAAATGACATTGTTATTGTCTCTATTTTTGTCAACCCCAAACAGTTCTCCAATCCTGATGATCTCTCGCGTTATCCACGTACCATAGATAAAGATAGCAGTCTAATCAAGGAATATGCGGATGTTTTATTCTGCCCAGACGCCTCAGAAATGTACCCCTCTGAGTTCCAAACAACTGTCGACGTAGGGAAGATGGGTGCGATAGGAGAAGGAGCATTTCGACCAGGTCATTTTGATGGAATGGCGACAGTTGTTCTCAAGCTGTTCAATATCATCAAGCCCACTCGCGCATATGTTGGTAAGAAAGACTATCAACAGTATCTTGTCCTACAGAAAATGGTGAACGACCTCAATCTCCCCATACAAGTAATTGGTTGTGAAACTGTTCGAGAAAAGTCAGGACTTGCCATGTCCTCACGAAATATGAGACTTTCTGAGAAAGAAAAAATGGGAGCAGCAATCATTTATAAAGCACTTCGAGAAGGGAAGTTGAAGATTGAAGCCGGTGCAAGCGCTCCAGACACTCGAGCCACTATCGAAGATCTGCTGAGTACCGAGCCTCTCTGGAGAACTGAATATATTGAGATACGAAGGATACATGATTTTGAAGAAATAGGAACTGTAGACGCCGATGTCGTGATGCTTATTGCAGGGTACCTCGGAGAAGTGCGTCTTATTGATAGTATGGAAGTAAGACAGCAAGAATCGGTGCAGTAAGGTATACTGAAACATATATATGAACGTAAAGATACTTGGAACACTACTCCTTATTGTTGCAATAGGAACTGTTGGGTATATGTACTTAAAGCCTGCTGAAAAGACTGAAGTCACACGTGAAATGGGAATTAGTGATGAGGCGGTTATGGCTCCCGTTCTCGCTCCATACTCCGCTGAAGCAGTCAAAGAGGCAACAACAAACGGTCGCGCCCTTATCTTTTTCCACGCTCCATGGTGCCCATTTTGTCGCGCAGCAGAAGCAGATATCATTGCCAATTTTGACCAAATACCTCCCGACCTCACGATCATTAAAGCAGATTATGACAGTGAGAAAGAACTCAAAAAACGCTACAATGTGACGACTCAGCACACCTTTGTGCAGGTTGACGCTGAGGGAAATGAAGTCACCAAATGGGTAGGTGCTGAGACGCTCGAAGATATTCTTTCTCGAATAGCCCTATGATTCCACTCTTTGGATTCACCCTTCACACATTTGGAGAAATTATGGTTGGTTTTACGGCAATTATGGTCCATCATCGCGTCTGGAAAGAGCACAAGATTGATGAAAAAGTATTTCAAGAGATGCGAAGAGAGCGCCTCATTGGGATAGTTGGACTCACGTGTATTATTCTCGGATATTTTATTGAAGCATTGGCTATTCAGCAAACAGCTTTTGCACTTTTTTAAAGTTAAAATTCCCACACGCCCCCTTGGTGATTGAAGTGCCTGAAATCTCAAGTACCCATTTCACTAAACGGTCTGTCTAAATCTCTCTTCATATAAACGGCGAAACTGAACAGGTGACATTTTTAAACTTGTATGTATCCGTTTGTGTCCATATGCCGGATGATCAGTAAGTACCGATTCAATCTGTTTCTTTACCTCCTCATCTATTATTGGACGCTTGTACTTGTAGTACAACATGCTCCTCGGCTGCTTTGGCAACAGAGACACCTTCATTCTTAATACGAGAAAGAATCTGTTCTTTTATCTCCTTTGGAATAGTGGTGCGGGTACCACCCATAGATATATTGAAAAACTGATAAATAGCGACG
>Ga0209284_10002613_pt1 | contig 24079 bp, 19 predicted proteins | sample FRY03_FD_187211 | JGI IMG/M metagenome (GOLD analysis project Ga0209284, IMG submission 187211) | Freshwater microbial communities from Lake Fryxell liftoff mats and glacier meltwater in Antarctica - FRY-03 (SPAdes) (version 2) | ecosystem: Environmental > Aquatic > Freshwater > Ice > Glacier...
GATACTTTTTAGGATGGATCTAGTAATGCGGAGGGGTGCTTTTAAAATCAGCATTGATGTAAATTTAGGGATACTGGATACTGGATACTGGAATTTCTGACCTAGCCTGAAAAAGCGAAGCGCCAGCTAATTCTGCATTCTGAATTCTGCATTCTGAATTAATTCCCTCGTTTATTGAATAAATGGTACTATTTTTGCCAATGCAGGGTCTCTTACAAAAAAAACATCTAAAAAATATGAAAAAATTAGCAATCGCTTTGGGAATCAGTGGGTTTATAGCCCTATCAGTTTTAACAATATGTTCTTTTACAAACGCTCCCGTAGGCGCAACAGGTACAGCAGTAGGCGATAAAGCCATTGATTTGGTGTTTACGAGTCCGGAAGGAAAAACAATCGCATTAAGTTCTTTGAAAGGTAAAATGGTTCTTTTAGATTTTTGGGCGAGTTGGTGTGGCCCGTGTAGAATGGAAAACCCGCATGTTGTTGCCGCCTATCAGAAGTTCAAAGATCAAAAATTCAAAAATGCAAAAGGATTTACAGTGTATAGTTTGAGCCTCGATCAAAATAAAGAAGCATGGATGAAAGCCATAACAAAGGATCAGTTAGAATGGCCCAACCACGTAAGTGATTTAGGCGGATGGCAGTCGAGAGGTGCAGCGATGTATGGCGTGAATTCCATTCCTGCAAGTTTCTTGATTGACGGTAACGGTGTAATTGTAGCCAAAGGATTAAGAGGATCTAATTTAGAAGCTACCCTTGAAACCTACCTTGCAAAAGGCGGATCTGAAAAAGGTGCAGCGAAAGTAAAAAGCAATTAATCGTTCGAGGGTTTTCGAATTCTCAAAAAATAAATTAAAAAGCTCCTTTATAAAGGGGCTTTTTGTTGTTTATAATCTCCCCAAATTTATCGCTGTCAATATGTCGTAATTCCCCCGATGGCAGTATTTTTGACTCGCCGGGGGAAATTCATCAAAATAAATTATCCTTTTTAAGAGAAAATAAAATGAGTCAAGAAAAAGAAAATCTGGAAGAAAGTATCGAGAATACTATTGCGGAAGAAATAAAACGTAGTTCGGAGGCAGAAGCTTCTGAGCATAAGCCGATTGAAGAAGATCCGATTGCGAAGTTGGAAAAGGACATCGCGGATTTGAAGGATCATCATTTACGCCAATATGCCGATTTTGAAAATTATAAGCGTCGCAGCATGAAGGAGCGCATCGATTTAATAAAGTCGGCAGGTGCTGACATTATTACGTCGCTTTTGCCTGTTTTGGATGATTTTGACAGAGCATTAAAGGCGATGAAAGAGGATACGGATGCTGCCACAAAAGAGGGCATCGTTTTAATTCAGCAGAAGTTGATGGCTACTTTGGAGCAACGTGGATTGAAACCGATGGATTCTATAGGTGAAGAATTTGATGTGGAGTTGCATGAGGCAATCACGAAGATTCCAGTGGATGATGAAAGCAAAATTGACAAAGTGATTGACGAAGTAGAAAAAGGATATTGGTTAAATGAAAAAGTAATTCGCTACGCCAAGGTAGTGGTGGGTTCTTAATTTATATTGCATGTCGAAAAGAGATTATTACGAAATACTTGGCGTTACAAAAGGCGCATCCGAAGCAGAAGTAAAAAAAGCATATCGTCAGATGGCTTTAAAATTCCATCCCGATAAAAATCCGGGCGATAAATCTGCAGAAGATAAATTCAAAGAAGCAGCGGAAGCCTATGAAGTGCTGAGCAATCCGGAGAAGAAAAACCGTTACGATCAATTTGGTCATGGCGGCATGGGAGCTAACGGTGGCGGCTATGGGGGACAAAGCATGAACATGGAAGATATCTTCAGTCAGTTTGGAGATATTTTCGGAGGAGGAAATCCTTTTGAAAGCTTTTTTGGTGGCGGAGGAAATCGTGGCGGTGGCGGAAGAAGAACCGTGAACCGTGGTAGCAATTTACGCATCAAAGTAAAACTTACTTTAGAAGAGATTGCGAAGGGTACTGAGAAAAAAATAAAAGTAAATAAGCAAGTGGCTTGTCAGACCTGCGGCGGCTCGGGTGCTCAAGCCGGCAGCGGATCTTTTTCTACTTGCAATATGTGCAAGGGCAGTGGACAAATACGTCGTGTGACGAATAGTTTTTTAGGACAGATGCAAACCATCACCACCTGCCCTACTTGTAACGGCGAAGGACAAACCATTGCCAACAAATGCAAGGGCTGTACAGGATCGGGTGTGCAACATGGTGAAGAAATTATTAGCATAAATATTCCGGCCGGCGTTGCGGAGGGCATGCAATTATCGGTGAGTGGAAAAGGAAATGCGGCCGAGCGCGGTGGTATTCCCGGTGACTTATTGATTGTAGTAGAAGAAGTACCTCATGCACATTTGCAGCGCGATGGCGAGCATTTAATTTATGACTTATATGTTTCTTTTGTAGATGCGGCCCTCGGCACATCCGTAGAAGTTCCAACATTAGAAGGCAAGGCGAAAATTAAAATTGATCCGGGCACACAAGGCGGAAAAGTTTTACGTTTAAAAGGAAAAGGTATTCCTGCACTCAACAGTTATTCGAGAGGCGATTTATTGGTCAACATCAATGTATGGACGCCGCAGCAATTGAGTACTGAAGAGAAAAAAGCACTCGAGAAATTACGCGATGCTGAAAATTTTCAACCGAATCCGGGGAAAGGCGATAAGAGTTTCTTTGAGAGGATGAAGGAGTACTTTCATTGAGTCGCTAGCTTCAAGCCGCAAGCCGCAAGCTTCAAGCTTTTTTTGCTACAATCTTGAGGCTTCTTGAGGCTTGAGCCTTGAAGCTTATTCATCCCAATTATCAAAACGTTTCCCAATCAATTGAAACAACCTTTCATTGTGGGGACGATAATACTCGACTAACTTACGGCGAAGGCTATCCGACATTTTATCGTATTCGCCACCGGCATTGAAAATTTTGTATTTAGAAGGTTCCCAAGGTTGGAGTCCGATGTGTTGGACTACTTCTTTAAAATAGGGAGATGGATCTACATAAAAATTTTCGCTTTGAATGACTAAAATTTGTTCTTTGGGAAAATGTTGGTACCAATTTTCTAATTGATCGGCATAAATTCCACGACGCAGATAGGAGAAATATTTATGTTCGAAACTCGAGTAAGAAGGATCCGATCGTAAACGCTCTTCGTGTCCGGAGATGCGTTCATCTTCTAATCGAATGGCTTCTTCAAAATCATTAAGCGGTTCGATGCCTAGGCGTACTTGATTATTAAAACTGGAGATAGCGCGATCGATGGGATTGCGCAACATGCAAACCATTTTTACATGAGGCAATAATTTTTTTACGCGTTTGGGTGAGAGAGGATGTGCTAAGTAATAGGGTGATGATTCGCCGCTTATGATGTGTTGTGCAAGCTCTGCTTCTTTATTTTTCACTTCCTTTTCAGAGGGAAAATGCGAGCGGTACCATTTTTCGCCTTTATGAAAATAGTAATCGAAATAATGCACTTCTTTTTTAAAACATGGAAGAACTGCAGGATGCTGAATTAAATAATTATAGAGCGATGTGGTGCCACACTTTGCTGCGCCGATTATCAAGTACTCCGGCAAAACGCGTTTTCCTCCTGTCCAGAAGCGTCTTTTCTCTTCTATTTTAAACAGAAGTTTTTCAATCAAGGAAGATTTTTTTTTAGAAGGCATACATTCAGTAAATCGTTCGCAATTTTTCTGCTGAACAATCAAGGCATAAAACTATTGAAAAAAAACATCATTAATCTCGAATCACATCCTCATCCTCGGTATTCAACAAAGAATAAACGATAGAATCATGAAACTTTCCTTTTGCAAAAAAATCATCTTTAAAATAGCCTTCACGAATAAAATTATTTCTTTCCAGCACTGTAATTGAAGGTAGATTGAATGGCGAAACACAGGCCACGATAGAATGCAATTGCAAAGTATTGAATCCATAATCAATCACGGCTTTCATAGCTTCCGTCATCATTCCCTTTCCATGAAAATCGTTATGCAATAAATAGCCAATTTCACCTCTGTAATGTTCCTTAAACAATTTCCAGATTCCGATATGACCGATTGCAATTTTAGGTTTTGATTTTTCGGTGATGATCCAGGAGATGCCCATGTTTTGAATCACCAAATCTTCAATCAACTGAATAAAATCAAGGGCCTCTTTTTTCTCGGTGATGAGTGGGCGCAATGAATATTTATTAATGACAGGACAGGATCGCAATACAAAAATTTCTTCCACATCCTCTACTCTAATCCGACGCAAGAGCAAGCGTTCGGTTTCGATAGTTGGAAAGGGTATGAATTGAGGTTGGAGCATTTTTTTGGAGGCACAAAGGTAGAAATTTGTTTTGAGCTATGAGCTATGAGCTATGAGCTAAGAGCCTCAAGCTTCAAGCCGCAGGCCGCACTTGCCCTGAGCTGACTCCACTGAGCTTGTCGAAGTGTGTAGAAGGGAGCCGCAAGCTTTTTTTTAACACTAGAGACACAAGAGAACACAAAAGTGCACAAGAGATTCTATAAGCTCAATATTGTTCTTTAGTGATCTCTAGTGATCGTCATTGGTCGTTGGTCGTTATGTAATTGGCTTTTCTTAACGCGTAGAGGAAAAATCATAATCAATCATAATCATCCCGCCGCGGCGGACAGGCTTAAAAAAATCAGTGGCTTTTTTTAAGCCTCAAGCCCCAAGCCTCAAGCCTCAAGCTTTTTTTTAACATTAGAGGTCACACTAAATAATACAAAAGTGCACTAGTGGTTCTGCCTGTTCTCTAGTGATCTCTTGTGCCCTCTTGTGCCTCTAGTGTTAAAAAATTAAATTCTTTTGAAGCTAATATTTCATTATTTTCCATAGCTTGAGGCTTGCAGCTTGAGGCTTGAGGCTTGCAGCTTGGGGCTTGAGGCTTGAGGCTTCTAAAAGCTTGAAGCCTAAAAAGAACTATCTTTGAAAAAGAACCCAGCCTTATGCAAAAAATTGTGCTCAGTAGTCATTTCGAAAAGTATGATAATTTAGAGGAATTGCCTCAGGAAGATCAGGACTTGATGCGGGATGCAAGACTGGCTGCCGATGATGCTTATGCGCCGTATTCGAAGTTTCACGTAGGCGCTGCCGTTAGGTTGGCGAATGGTGTGGTGGTGCGAGGAAGTAATCAGGAGAATGCTGCTTACCCGAGCGGACTTTGTGCCGAGCGTGTGGCTTTGTTTGCGGCCGGTGCGCAACATCCGGGAATTAAAATTTTAGCAATTGCAATTTCGGCCTATCCGGAAGGAAAAAAAGTGATGACGATTCCGATTAGTCCTTGCGGAAATTGTAGGCAGGTGATGTCGGAATATGAGTTGCGTTATGCCCATAAAATTCGCGTGATTATGGAAGGTGGATCGGGTACATTTATAGCCAGCGAAAACGTAGCTCAATTTCTTCCCTACCTTTTTTCCGGTGATGCCTTGAAGTGAAGATTGGGATCGCAACCGCTTAAAAAACCCATGCGTAACCTATTGGGATCATAGATTTTTTTTGTGAGTGGGGAATTAGCTCTTAAAAATCAAGGATTTAGCTATTTTCTATACATAGTACGCTCTAATAATTCCATTTCCACCTCAGTGGGAAATAAGACAGGTTTCACCTATTTTTGTAGCTATGGAAACAGCGACTAAGTCGAAGAAGAAGAAGCCTACCTACAGTAAAGAGCAATATGTTCAATGGTATGAAAGCATGCAATTGATGCGTCGCTTTGAGGAACGTGCAGGACAATTGTATGGCATGCAAAAGATAAAAGGATTTTGTCATCTCTACATCGGACAAGAGGCCGTGGTTGCAGGAGCCATGAGTGTTTTAAAGAAAGAAGATTCGATGATCACTGCATATCGTGACCATGCGCATGCAATTGCAAAGGGCATTACACCTCGTGCTGTGATGGCGGAGTTATATGGAAAAATTACAGGCTGCTCGAAAGGAAAAGGCGGATCGATGCATATGTTTTCGAAAGAGCATCGTTTCTTTGGCGGACATGGAATTGTAGGAGCACAAATTCCATTGGGTGCAGGAATTGCATTTGCAGAAAAATATAATAACACCGGAAATTTATGTGTTTGTTATTTTGGAGATGGTGCGGTGCGTCAGGGTGCATTACACGAAGCATTTAACATGGCGATGCTATGGGAATTGCCCGTGATTTTTGTAGTGGAGAACAATGCTTATGCGATGGGAACATCGGTAGAGAGAACCTCTAACGTTCACGAATTATATAAAATCGGTTTGGCGTATGAGATGCCTTCTTTCGCTGTAGATGGAATGGATGTAGAAGCAGTGCACGAAGCGATGGATCATGCGGCGAAACATGCGCGCGAAAAGGGTCCTGTCTATTTAGAGATGAAGACTTATCGTTACCGTGGACATTCGATGAGTGATCCGGCCAAGTACCGCACGAAAGAAGAAGTAGAAAGTTATAAAGCGCAAGATCCGGTGGAGATTGTAAAAGACATATTGATCAACAATAAAATGTTGAGCGAAGCAGAGATCGAAAAAATTAACGATCGCATTAATGAAGTAGTAGAAGACAGCGTGACCTTCGCTGAAGAGTCGCCGTATCCGGACGTGAGTGAGTTGTTTAAGGATGTGTATGTGCAGGAGGATTATCCGTATATTACCGAGTAATTCAGAATGCAGAATTCAGAATTCAGAATTTGCGATGCTAGATACTCGATACTAGATTCTCGATACTAGATGCTAGATTCTCGATGCTAGATTCTCGATACTAGATACTAGATTCTCGATACTCGATACTCGATACTAGATACTAGAAATTGGCGAGAGTGACAATTCTCTTTCGCTGTAGAAAACTGAATTAACGTTCATAAAAAATAATTAAAGAACAAATATTGAAAACAGGAAAGAACTAGCAGAGATTAAAATTCATTTGTTACAAAATAAATCTACTCGACTAATTCTGAATTCCTAATTCTGAATTCTGAATTGAAAAATGGATGCTAGATTCTCGATACTCGATACTCGATACTAGAAATTGGCGAGAGTGACAATTCTCTGGCGCTGTAGAAAACTGAATTAACGTTCATAAAAAATAATTAAAGAACAAATATTGAAAACAGGAAAGAACTAGCAGAGATTAAAATTCATTTGTTGCAAAATAAGTCTACTCGACTAATTCTGAATTCCTAATTCTGAATTCTGAATTGAAAAATGGATACTCGATGCTAGATTCTCGATACTAGATTCTCGATGCTAGATTCTCGATGCTAGATTCTCGATACTAGATTCTCGATACTAGAAATTGGCGAGAGTGAGAATTCTCTGGCGCTGTAGAAAACTGAATTAACGTTCATAAAAAATAATTAAAAAATACACCATGAATTTTGCTGTGGAATTGGGGTTTTGTGAAAACATAATTCTGAAATCTGAAATCTAAATTCTGAATTTAAAAAAAAATGGCTGAAATAGTTAGAATGCCCAAGATGTCGGATACGATGACGGAGGGTGTGTTGGTAAAATGGCACAAGAAAATTGGTGATGCTGTGAAGAATGGCGAGCTCGTTGCCGAGGTGGAAACGGATAAGGCGACGATGGAGTTTGAATCGTATCATGCCGGTACTTTGTTGTACTTAGGAGTGGAAGAAGGAAAGGCGATTCCGGTGAACGGCATTTTAGCGATTATGGGAAAACCGGGAGAAGATTTTAAGGGCCTGTTGGCAAAAGCGCAGGCGGAAGATGCAGCAAGTACATCGGATGAAAAAGTAGAGAGCAAAGTTGAAAGTGCTCCTGCTGCGAAGTCTGCGGCGGCGACGGTGGCCCCTCCTCCTACTCCGGTAATTTCTGCACCAAAAGTTCAGGAAATAATTCAGAGTGCCAATGGCGATGATCGTTTGAAAATTTCTCCGCTAGCAAAACGTTTGGCATCTGAAAAAGGCATCGATCTCAGTATGCTTAAAGGCAGCGGTGAACATGGAAGAATTGTGAAGCGTGATATCGACTGGTTTAAACCGGGAAGTTTTGTGCAAGGCAGTGCTTTGTCGGCGCGAGCAGTGACGAAGGAAAGTTTTGAGGAAGTAACGGTGACGCAGATGAGAAAAACCATTGCGCGTCGCTTGGCAGAAAGTAAATTTACAGCGCCTCACTTCTACCTCACCATGGACATCGACATGGACGAAGTAGTGCGTGCGCGCGAAAGCATCAATCAAGTGAATGCGACCAAAATTTCATTCAACGATTTTGTGGTGAAAGCAGTGGCAACTTCTTTGCGCGAGCATCAGGCAGTGAACTCTTCATGGCTGGGCGATCGAATTCGTTACAATCATCATATTCATATTGGTGTGGCCGTAGCGGTAGAAGATGGACTTTTAGTTCCTGTTGTGCGTTTCGCTGATAGCAAAACTTTGAGTCAGATAGCAGTGGAAGTAAAAGAATTTGCGAAAAAAGCAAAAGACAAAAAACTTCAGCCGCAGGATTGGGAAGGAAATACTTTTACCATTTCTAATTTAGGAATGTTTAACATAGAAAATTTTACAGCGATCATTAATCCGCCCGATGCGTGCATTTTAGCAATAGGAGCCATTAAACAAGTGCCGGTGGTGAAAAATGGAATTGTGCAACCCGGACATGTGATGAAGGTAACCTTGAGTTGCGATCATCGTGTGGTAGATGGTGTGGTAGGATCGAAGTTTCTGAATACGTTTAAGGCTTTGTTGGAAAATCCGATTGTTTTGTTGGGGCAGGGGAATATTTAGTCGTTAGTCGTTAGTTGTTGGTCGTTAGTTGTTGGTCGTTAGTCGTTGGTCGTTAGTCGTTAGTTGTTGGTCGTTAGTTGTTGGTCGTTAGTTGTTGGTTGTTGGTCGTTAGTCGTTGGTTGTTGGTTGTTGGTTGTTGGTTGTTGGTTGTTGGTTGTTGGTTGTTGGTTGTTGGTTGTTGAATAGATGACCATGTTAAATATTTTTTTTACCAAATAGGACACGAAGGTCTCTCGGAGATCACGAAGGTTAATTGTAGGAATAACTCTTAAAAAAAGAAACTCTTGTGTGCTTTGTGAAAAAAACTCAGTGTGCTTTGTGTTAAATTTTGAATTTCATTTTTTGCTAAAATTCATCTAGTCCTTATAAATTTTATCCAGTAATTCTTTGTTGGATTCGAGGATGACTTTGCGTTTGAAGCTGAGTTTGGGCGTCATTTCGCCGCGCTCGATGGACCATTCGCGTGGAAGCAATTCGATTTTTTTGATGGATTCGTAACTTGCCAATCCCTCATTGACTTGAGCCACTTCAGCCATGATGCGTTTTTTAACTTCTTCCATGGCAATTAATTCTTCGTTTGACTCCGGTGCTAAAATATTTTTTCGTTCACACCACTCTCTTAAAAAAAGGAAATTAGGAATAACAAAAGCAGAAGCAAATTTTTGATTTTCACCAAGCACCATCACCTGTTCAATGAAACGAGATTCTTTTAATTTATTTTCGATCATCTGAGGAACGATGTATTTCCCTCCTGATGTTTTGAAGATTTCTTTTTTGCGATCGGTGATTTTTAAGTAAACACCATCTACCATTTCTCCGATATCGCCGGTATGCAACCAACCATCTTTGTCGATCATTTCATCGGTTAAGTCGGGGCGTTTGTAATAGCCCAACATCACGTTCGGACCTTTACAAAGAATTTCTCCATCTTCGGCTATGCGCACCGTTACTTTATCGATGGTCTTGCCTACGGTGCCAAATTTTAGTCCGCCGGGATTTAATGTGTTCACAGAGATAATGGGACTTGTTTCTGTCAATCCGTACCCTTCTAAAATCGGGATTTGCGCCGCCCAGAAAATGCGAGCCAATCGAGGTTGCAATGCAGCTCCGCCGGATACCGCAGCTTTCACATTTCCTCCCAGAGCTTCTTGCCACTTACTGAAAATTAATTTGCGTGCTATTTTTAATTGGAATTCATACCAAGGACCATTCGCTCCACCTGTTTCGTATTTCAGTCCTAAGTCTACCGCCCAGAAAAAAAGTTTCTTTTTTACTCCGGTAAGGGCTGTTCCTTTAGCAATTATTTTATCGTACACCTTTTCAAAAAGTCGGGGCACACAACCAAACATTTCCGGACCTACTTCCTTCAAATTCTCGGCAACTTTTTCGATACTCTCTGCATAATAAATACTCACACCATGAAACAAGTACAAATAACATAAAGCTCGTTCATAAACATGATTTAGCGGTAAAAAACTAAGTGCACGACTGTGTTCATTCACTGGCGCCAATGCATGAGCTGCTTTAATTTGAGAAATAATATTATCGTGTGACAACATCACTCCCTTCGGGAAACCTGTTGTTCCGCTGGTATATAATAAAGTTGCTAAATCATATTGTCCGATGCCTTCACAAATGCTTTGCACCAAAGTTGGATTTGGATTTACTCTTCCTAAATCTCTGATTTCGGTCCAATGTTTTTTTCCGGAGATGGTATCAAAAGTATAAATTGCCTTTACTCCGGGCACATCGGCCAACATACTTTCTACCTTGTCCAAAATTTCCTGACCCGATACAAAAACATATTGCACTTCGGCATCATTCAGAATAAATTTCAAATCTTTTTCGCTGATGGTCGGGTAGATCGGAACATGGATGGCGCCCATCGACATCATGCCCAAATCCACGAAATTCCATTCGGGACGATTATTACTCAAGGTCGCAATTTTGTCGCCCTTCTGTACGCCTATCTGCAGGAAACCGTAGCTCATTAAGTCGACAGTATCCAAAAAATGAGAGGAATTATACTTCACCCATTCCCCGTTTTCCTTCGCCGCAAGGGCATCCGGTTTATTGGGATATAATTCACGATAACGTTTTAATAAGTCGAAGATGCGGAGTACGGACATGGCGATAAATACTATAGCTTTAGGTCAAATATATATATAATTATTTTCGAAAACCCATCCATCAAAAAATGTCATTCAACACCGCCTTCAGCCAATTATTCAACTTACGAATGCCTGTCATCATGGCGCCTATGTTCCTCGTTTCTAACGAAGAAATGATGAAAAGTGCCATGCGTTTCGGGGTGATGGGCACCTTCCCTACTCTTAATTATCGCAAGAAAGGAGAGTTGGAAACGATATTAAAAAGCCTAAACGCTTATAAAAAGGAAGCAGGAAGCAGCGGAAATTACGGCGTCAACCTCATCGTTCAGAAAACAAATCCATTGTATACGGAACATTTAAAAATTTGTGTAGAACAGAAAGTTCCCTTTTACATCACCAGTTTAGGCAATCCAAAAGAAGTCATAGAAGCTGCCCATAGTTATGGAGGAAAAGTATTTTGTGATGTGACCAACCTCGAGCATGCGCAAAAATGTGCTTCCTTAAATTGTGATGGATTCATTGCCGTTACACAAGGCGCGGGCGGACATGCAGGGCCTTATCCACAAAGTGTTTTGATTCCGGCCTTACACAAAGCCTTTCCAGGGATTCCGGTCATTGCAGCAGGAGGCATTGCTAACGGTGCGGGTATACTAAGTTGCTTGAGTTTAGGAGCTGCAGGAGCCAGCATCGGCACACGCTTCATAGCAAGTACCGAGGCTACAGTCAGCGATGCTTACAAAAACGCCATCGTTGATTCAGGCATGGAAGACATCATGATGACCGATCGATTGTCGGGAACGCCATGTGCCATCATCAGCACTCCATATGCCAAGAAGCTTGGACCCAAGCAAAATTTCTTTGAACGATGGATGAGTAAAAATCCGAGAACCAAAAAATACTTTAAAATGCTTATTCAATTCAAGGGCATGAACAAATTCGAAGCGGCCATTCAGCCCGGTAATTACAAAAACTTATGGGCAGCAGGACAAAGTGTCGCACTGGTTGATGATATAATTTCATCCGAAGAAATTCTGCTTCGCTTAGAAAAAGAACTTGAGGTAGCCATGACTACGTTACAACAAAGCCATCAATAAAATGACATTAAACTCTCTATTAGAAAAAGCGCAACATAATAAATTCTATTTACTGCTTTTGAATATCGCGTTACGTAGAATTATTCCCTACAATGCACCGCATCGTTTTCGTGTAGAAAAAATAAAAGAGGAAAGTTTACAAATTTCCATTCCCTTCATTCGCAACAATAAAAACCATATACAAGGAATTCACGCTTGTGCCTTGGCTACACTTTGCGAATACATCAGTGGATTGAGTTTGGCCCGAGCATTGCCTCCCGAAAAATACCGACTCATTTTACAAACGATCCACATAGATTACCATTATCAAGGTAAGATGAAATTATTTACTGAATTCGGAATTAATCAAAATGAATTATCCGATATTAAAACGGAGTTAGAAAAAAATCAATCCATAGTAAAAGAGTATGAAGTCAAGGTTTTTGACACGAAACAAAATCATATTTGTACAGGAAGAATAAGTTGGCAGGTGAAGGAGTGGGGGAATGTTAAGCTGAAAGTTTACAAAAGCTGAATGCTACAAGCTTTTTTCTCGATGCTAGATGCTAGATGCTAGATGCTAGATGCTAGATACTAGATACTAGATACTAGATACTAGATACTAGATACTAGATACTAGATACTAGATACTATATACTATATACTAGATACTAGATACTAGATACTAGATACTAGATACTAGATACTAGATGCTAGATACTAGATGCTAGATGCTAGATGCTAGATGCTAGATACTAGATACTAGATACTAGATACTAGATACTAGATACTAGATACTAGATACTAGATACTAGATACTAGATACTAGATACTAGATGCTAGATACTAGATAATAGATGCTAGATACTAGATACTAGATGCTAGATACTAGATACTAGATGCTAGATACTAGATGCTAGATGCTAGATGCTAGATACTAGATACTAGATACTAGATACTAGATACTAGATACTAGATACTAGATACTAGATACTAGATGCTAGATGCTAGATGCTAGATGCTAGATGCTAGATACTAGATACTAGATACTAGATACTAGATACTAGATGCTAGATACTGCAGCCATAAACAGGAAATTTTTAGCAACTAATTCTTTATGAATCTTTATAATTTTTGCTGCGTCCAATTGCCAAAAAATGAAGGACTTTGTTCTCTGAGTGCAGCCCGATAGATTTCGGACGAAGGGAACGACTAACGACCAACGACCAACAACCAACGACCAAAGACCAAAGACCAACGACTAACGACCAACTACCAACTACCAACTACCAAAGACTAACAAAACAACCGATCAAACCTTCATTCCTAACTTTTCCGTTGCAGAAAACACTCCGCCGAGAGCATTAAGCATCATTGAAGCAACAAAGGCTTTGGGCTTGCTGTTGCGGCTCATCATGATATCTACTTCGCCCATGAAATTTTTCCAGTTGGAAGCATTGAGACAATCGAGAGCAACGGATACGGTAGGCGTTAGTGAATGCGCAGTATGCCACCATCCGCAGGGAATAAACATAGTTTCACCTGGACCAACAACAAATGTAATTGGAGTCGCTTTCGCCCAAAGTGGAAATTTATTTAAATCGGGTTTTTTTTGATTGTCGATTAAGGACACCCAAGTATTTTTAGGGTCGGGATAAACGTATTCCGTTTGAGAAGGAGGAACCACAGTAAATTCTTTATCACCGTACAACTGTGTAATGAATGCATGAAAACACATGTAATCATAATGCATGTATGGAAATTGTCCGCCTGGACTTCCCAAAAATATTTCGAGTGTATCTGCCCCGCCAATAAATCCCCGTGGTAAAATTTTACTATGTGTTCTATCAGGCAAGGCATATTGAAAACGAGGGGACACATCTGCCACCAATTCCGGATAATCGCTTGCCATTTGCAATTTGCAAGGATAGGGAGCAGGATTTTCTTTGGTAGAGGTCATCTTAAATCGATAAAATCGCCTAGTTTAAACATCTTCCCTTGCACTTTCACATCGCGATTTGCATAGTTGTCTTTAAAAAACTGAGGAGTAAATTTCTCCTTTGCGGGCCAATCTTTACAGGCATCGCCAATGACAACGGGGTAATTTGCGAATAGATGTTTTTCGGCAAACTCCTCGTAAGACATGCCATACTTTTTTTCGACGATCATATCGCCGACTTGTGCTAAAACAACAGATTTTGTAGCCATAAGAATAAAGCTGAAGAATTTTGGAATACAAATATAGTCGCAGAATGATTAGAAAAAAGTTAAAAACAAGGTAAATATTACTTGGAAGGGGGTGAATGTCTTTATTAAATTTGTAAAAATTCAAGAAATCATGAAAAAGGCATATTTAGTACTTTCAATTCTACTTTTATTCGGGATCACATCCCAAGGCCAGACTCCATCCGGCAAGATAGCTCCTACCACTGAAGAGGAATATGTTATGGGCTCTGTGGGTTATAAAATGTTTATGCAAATGAAAGTAGCTCTCAAAGACAATTACAAAGTAAAGGACATCAAAGAATTTGAATACGGGGAAAGAAAAGCTTCCTTCAAAGGACTGCATCGTCCGGGTGAAGAGAAGCCCTGCGCCATCATCATGGTTTACACAAAACTTCGCGGTGCTCCCGAATACTATTGCATTCCCACTTTAGATGCGCCGGAATTATTATGGGATCGTTACAGGATGGGATTAGTAGGCGAAACCGATAATCAGCAAGATCAATTGCAGTTCTTCGGATTTGCTTTAGCCAAAGCGCTCATGATGTACACTGCTGAATGAGGCTATTTGTAATTTTAATAATCTTACATCTCCCCTATTCTAGCTCTGCACAATCGCTCATCAGAGAATTTCATAAAATTTCTTGTGCAGAAAAAGTATGGGTTATTACACATCCATTTAAGGCAAAAAAAGCATTTCGAATTACATCATTCGTAAGATTAGAAACGGCGAAGGTGAAACAAGAACAAGTGCTCGATACTTTTCCGCATGGAGGTAAATTAGATGCCTTCAGACATTGCTATTGGATGGCTACTCTTACCCAAAAAATTGGAAGAAGAGCTGCATTTAGTCTAGGCAAAGCTCATGAACGTGGAAATTATCGAGCTTTCCGTAAATCAAAAAAAGAAGACGGCGAAATACAAGATGCTACTGCGGTGGAGATGGATGTATTCAATAACCAACAGGGGATATGCATTGGGATAAATAATCCTAAGACTGAACCATATCAAGTACGAATGATAGTAATAGAAACCATTAAAAAAGGAGAATTAAAAACATTGAAGAGATCGGCCAATGGTATGTTAACGGACTGCTTTGGCGCTGCAGTTGACATCAGCAACAGAACTAAAAAAGACTGGAAACTACCCTATTGTCTCATCTCTAGCAATGAATAAACACCTCTTTCATTCTTATTTCATTCAAAAGAAAATCAATAATTGTACATTCGCAAGAGCTTAAAAATTATGAAAAAAACTGTCATCTTCCTCCTGTTTATTTTCCTATACAACACGTCTGCCTTTTCACAAGTTAAGGACAGCATACATTTCTTACCGATTACTTTTGATGAAGCCATCCTCAAAGCAAAAAAAGACAAGAAACCAATTTTCTTGCACGCTTATGCTTCGTGGTGTCACTTCTGTCATTACATGGCCGATAGTGTTTATCACAACAAGCAGGTAGCGGCTTATTACAATAAAAATTTCATCAACATCAAGATGGACATGGAGAAAGAAGGAAAAAATCTGAACAAAAAACTCAAAGTTCAGAATTATCCTGCTCATGTATTTTTCGATTATCCGGATGCGACTATGATGCATCGTGAGGCAGGAAAAAAAGAAGCAGCGGAATTTTTACAACTAGGAAAAGAGGCTTTGGACACAACCAAACAACTCAGACATTTTGAGAAAATGTATTATGGAAAAACTGCAAACATCCAACAAATTTACACTTATTTTAAAATGTTAGAACGTGCAGGCTTAGACAATCAGATGAGCATTAACGCTTACCTCGTTCAACTTAACGATGCGGATTTATTGACTCAAGACAATTGGAGAATTATGTATGATCTTTTCAAAGAAGTAGAAATGTCCGCATTTCAGAGAGTCTTATTACAGCGAGATGCGTATATGAAAATTTATACTGAAGACAGCATTGACAATAAAATATTGAGTTTATACAATGGCGCTTTGATGACCCGTATACAAAAGTTAGATACGCTTGGCTATAATAATATGATTGAAAAATTGCGAAAGTCGAAACTAGATTTAGCCAACAAGATCATTGCATATGCCGAACTCAATCGTTTTAAGATGAAATCTGATTGGAAAAATTATCAATTAGCTGCTGTTCCATTCATTGAAAAATTTTGCAAAAGTGATTATCGCCGTTTAAATGAAGTGGCTTATAATTTTTATGAGCGCGTTATTGATAAAGACCTATTAGCGAAAGCAGATCTTTGGGCCAAGGAAGCAGTGAAGCTGGAAGATAATCCCAGAAACAATTATACGTCGGCATGTGTCGCTTTAAAACTACAAAATAAAGCAGAGGCTTATGCTGCCATTCAACGCACCATTGATTTAGCTAAAAAAGCCGGAGTAGATACTAAAAATGCGATTCTTCTACTAGAAAAAATTGAGGCTTTACCTGACATAAAATAATTTATTCTTCTGCTAGATCCTGCTCTTCATCGGGAAGATTACTGGACTCTTTATCTCCAACAAACATGCTGCTAATCATGACTAGACTTGTTGCCAAAATGATAAAGAATAATAAGCCGAAATGCAATTGAGGGATTTTCATTTCTTCCGGCAATCCAACATACAAGAGAATACTGATTAAGCCGCGAGGAGAATAAAAAAACTCGGGTAAAATATGCTTAATAAATATTGGCAAATAAATCAGACGAAAAACGTAGATTACTACTATGGTGCACAGCGCGATGAGCAACATCCTTTCATCGGCTAACAAGGAGACGTCAATGATATAGCCGAAAATAATAAAGAAAAAAGTTTTTATAAGGAATACTGCTTCAGCGGTGATGCTATGCATAAAATCGAAATCCTTTTTGAATTTTATCGTATTAAAATGCTTTTGGATGAACTGACTTTTCACCAAGTGAATATTCCGCACCATTAATCCGAAAATCAAAACGAGAATAAGAGAGGAAAGATGAAACTCTTTTCCTATTGAAAACAAAAGCATCATCACAGTTAAAATTAAAATGAATTTAATGTTATGATCAATTGATTTCAATAAATAGAGTAAAATCAAACAGAAGACCATGGAAAGTAAACTCACAGCAATTAACTCGAAACCTAAGCTAAAAACTACGCCCAAAGACAAAGAGCTATACACCAATGCGTAATTATAAAATACAATTCCGAAAATATCAGAAAAGGAACTTTCAACCGTGATGAATCCTTTAAACCTTTCCTTTAATCCTGCAGCAGAAGGAATGGCAATAGCCGAACTTATAACACTGTATGGAATTGCATTCAACAAACAACGATAATAACTTTCCCCTGTGAAATAAGCAAAGATTCCGGCTATTCCGAGGGCTGTTGCCAACAATCCAATGATTGAAGCAGCTATCGCATTTCGTATGAGGCGATTTTTATCAGAATGATATTCCAATTCCAATCCTCCTTCAAAAACAATTAGCACCAATCCAACGGTACCGAGTGTAGGAATAATTTTCATGAAATCGATAGAAGCAAAATTGAACTGGACTGCTAAAAACTTTAAGCCAATGCCAAATCCAATCAATAACAAAACCGAAGGAATCTTTACTTTTTTAGCAAACACATCGAATATGTACGAGACGATGATGATTGAACAAATTAAAATAAGAATACCGTTTTGGGTCATGTTTTATTGGAAAATCAATAGTGCGAAAATAGGGAAAAGTTGGGAGTTTGGAGACGGGAGAATTAAAGAGCTTGTAAAATGATACAGATCTACGGATCTACGGATTAATACGGATCTACTGATTATGTAACTTCGAATCTACGGATTTCGGATCTACGGACTATGCAATTACGGATTTCGGATGTACGGATTATGTATCTACGGATTATGTATTTGCGGATTTCGGAACTACGAATCTTCGAATAAGAGAAAAGGGGTAAAGGTTCGAAATCTATCGGACTTCGACTTTGTCATAGTTAATACCCTTAGGAGAATTGTATTAATAATTCTTTATAAAGTAAAATTCAATTCACCACGGAGATCACATAGGTTGTACAGAGGTCACAAAAGCAAGGAGTCTAGAAAAAATTATCAGTAGCGATAAATTTCACTTCCACTTTTAGGTATTATAAATGCTTTCTTATTAGAAAAAAGGTAAGACGATTATCTGTAATCAGTATATCTGTATTGATTCGTACATCCGTAAACTGCAATCCGTATATCTGTATTGATTAGTACATCTGTAAACTGTAAACCGTATATCTGTATTGATTAGTACATCCGTAAACCGTAAATCCGTATATCTGTATTGATTCGTACATCCGTAAACTGCAATCCGTATATCTGTATTGATTCGTACATCCGTAAACCGTAAATCCGTATATCTGTATTGATTCGTACATCCGTAAACCGTAAATCCGTATATCTGTATTGATTAGTACATCCGTAAACCGTAAATCCGTATATCTGTATTGATTCGTACATCCGTAAACCGTAAATCCGTATATCTGTATTGATTCGTACATCCGTAAACCGTAAACCGTATATCTGTATTGATTCGTACATCCGTAAACCGTAATCCGTATATCTGTATTGATTCGTACATCCGTAAACCGCAATCCGCATTTATCCGTACATCCGCAATCCGTATATCTGTATTGATTCGTACATCCGTAAACCGTAAATCCGTATATCTGTATTGATTCGTACATCCGTAAACCGCAATCCGCATTTATCCGTACATCCGTAGCCTTTTAAAAAACTCTTTCGCCGGCGATGATCGTTTGAAGGACTTTGATGTTAAATAATTCTTTTTCCTTAGCTTTCATTAAATCTTTTTCGAGAAGCACGAAGTCGGCATCTTTTCCAATTTCAATACTTCCACGTTCTTTTTCTTCGAAAGCAGCGAAGGCGGCCCAGATGGTCATGGCTTTGAGGGCTTCCTCTCTTGTTAATGCATTTTCAGTTTGAAAACCATTTTCAGGAAAATCTTTTTGGTCCTTTCTAACAACTGCCGCATAAAATCCATAAAGTGGATTGATGGCTTCTACAGGAAAATCGGAGCCCGCTGCGATGAGTCCACGTTCGTTTAAGAGTCGTTTGTATGCATAAGCTGTTTTCAATCGCTCCTCTCCTATTCTTTCGCCAACCCAATACATATCGCTGGTGGCGTGTGTGGGTTGCACAGATGGGATGATGGAATAATCGGCGAACAAATGAAAATCCTCATTGGCTAATACTTGTGCGTGCTCAATTCTCCAACGCAAATCATTTTTTCCTTTCAATACTTCAGAATAAATTTTTAACAAGAGATGATTCGCCGAATCGCCTATGCAATGTGTGTTCAATTGAAATCCTATTGCTTTTGCTTGTTGCGCAGCGTAAATAATGGAATCTATTCGGTGCAATAAAAATCCTTTATGTCCGGGTTGATCTAAATAAGGATGTAGCAGACAAGCACCGCGCGAACCTAATGCACCATCGGCATAAAGTTTAAAAGAATGTACGCTTAAACGATCACTTTTATAAGCGCCATGCTTTTTATAATAGTTGAGATTTTCTTGCGTAAAACTCACCATGGCATTCATGCGCATTTTTAATTCGCCGGCTTTTTGCAGACTATCGATGAGTAAAATTGTTTTTACATCTAAGCCTGCATCGGTCACTGAAGTTAAGCCGACAGCAAAACAATTTTTTTGTGCCGTTAAAAGTGCCTTGCTTAATTCCTTGATGCCCGGCTCCGGAATTTTCAATTTTACCAAATCAACTGCATTGTCGATGAGTAGTCCCGTTAATTTTCCGTTTTTCATTAAGAGCTCACCACCTTCTACCTTCGAATTCTCATTTACCTGACAGAGGTCGAGTGCTTTTTGATTTACCAGTGCAGCGTGTCCATCAATGCGCATGAGGAAAACCGGAACATCCGGAAACAATGAATCGAGTTTTGATTTATCGGGAAAAGTTTTATCGTTCCAATCGTTTTGATCCCATCCACGTGCAAACACCCAACCCATAAATCGGTGTTCTTTGTTTTGAATTAAGGTATCGATGATCTCATCAAAAGAAGAAGTGCCAATGAGCCATATTTTAGGAAGATCCACTCCATAGCCATAAAAATGACAATGTGCGTCGTACAATCCGGGATAAAGAAATTTGCCATCTAAATCAATTTGTTCTTTTGATTTAATTTTTTTCATTTCTTCGGATGATCCCAAGGCAATAATTTTTCCATCCTTCACGGCGATGGCTTCTACAACTGAAAAAATAGAATCTACCGTATATACAGTACCGTTATAATAAACAACATCGGCTTCAAAAGTTGAACTGCATGAAGTCATTAAAAAAAAGAAAGCGACAATTAAACTGAAATTCTTAATCATTATTTTTTCGATTTATATACACTGAGTTGGCTTGTGCAAGAGGAGTGATGACAATATCATTTAATACAACATGCGGGGGACGACTTGCCGCGAAGTAAACCACTTCGGCAATATCATTTGCTTGTAAGGGATCAAATCCGTTGTACACTGCTTTTGCTTTTTCGGCATCACCTTTATATCGCACCAATGAAAATTCAGTTTCAGCAGCGCCAGGATTCACTGCTGTGACTTTAACCCCGTGTGTAAGCATATCGATGCGCATGGATTTGGTGATGGCATCTACGGCGAATTTTGTTCCACAATATACATTACCAAAAGCATAAGCATCTTTTCCTGCTGTGCTTCCTATGTTGATGACATGTCCGTGTTGTCTTTCAACCATCCAAGGAAGAACGACCCTACTCACATACAACAAACCCTTAATATTGGTATCGATCATCTTGTCCCAATCGCTCACATCTCCCTCGTGAATTGCAGAAATTCCTGATGCTAAACCTGCATTGTTCACCAACACATCAATCTCTTTCCAAAAATGCGGCAAAGATTCCAATTGGATTTTCACTTCATTGAAATCACGTACATCAAAAGAAAGTGTAAAAACTTTTGTTTCGTATGTATCTAAGATGATGTGCTCAAGTTCTTCTAATTTTTCAGTTCTACGACCGGTGATGATCACATCCCAACCATGCTCAGCGAATTTTAAAGCGATGGCTCTACCGAAGCCGGAACTAGCACCTGTAATTAAGGCAATCATAATTTAAAATTTAATTATTTACGCTGTAAAAATAATCAAATTAAGCGAAGAATAATTAGCATGAAATGTTATTTTATAGAGTAAAAAGATTTAGTATTAGCCCTCGTTTCGCCTATGTAACAAGCTATTGCGGTAGCCATAAGTGAAATACAATGCCAATCCGATCATCAACCATATTCCGAAACCGAGCCATTGATGCACGTGAATTTGAGCCATCAAATAGAGACAAGATAATATTCCGAATACCGGAATGACAGAAAGATTACGCAAAAAACTAAATACTGACATAATCGCAAACACAGTAAAGAAAATAAAATTCGGTAGTGATTCTAAGTTGACGAAAGGATTTACATATTGTTGCAACCACTCCACTTGAAAAAGACTCAACCACATCAGAATTGCAAAAAACAAAGCAGGTACGATCCAACGACCATTAAGATATGGAACTTTAAATTTGCGAGGTAAGTCTTTCTGCTTTTGCAGCATCAACACACCACCACATACCAATATAAATGCGAACAAGGTTCCAATGGAACAAAGATCAGTGACTGTGTTCATGTCGATAAAAAAGATGGGGATTCCAACAAGCAAACCGGTAACGATTGTCGCGAAAGAAGGAGTACCGTATTTAGGATGCACCTTTGCAAATTTCTTGGGCAACAATCCATCCCGACTCATGCTCATCCATATTCTTGGCTGACCCAATTGAAAAACGAGCATTACACTTGCCATCGCGAAAACTGCACTCACGGCGATAATACTACTCATCCAAGTTAATCCACGGTACCCGAAGACGAATGCCAAAGGATCTTCTACTTTTAATTCTTTATAATTTACCATACCGGTAAGCACCAATGCAATTAGCACATAAAGAACAGTACAAATAATAATCGCGTTAAACATTCCCTTTGGCAAATCGCGTTGCGGATCATGACATTCTTCGGCAGTGGTCGAGATCGCATCAAAACCGATATAAGCGAAAAATACACCTGAAACACCTGCTAAAACTCCGGGCCATCCTTCGGGAAGGAAAGGATCCCAATTGTTTGGATCTACATAAAATGCGCCGACGCCAATCACAAGAAATACAGCGATGAGTTTTACGACTACCATCACATTGCTGGCATTTCTAGATTCCTTCATACCTCGATAGACCAACCAAGTGATCAAAATATTGATGACTAATGCGGGAATATCCATGATGATTCTCAAAGTTCCCATCTGCGGAGCCGTTAGCCAAGCACGCATCCCTTCAGAATTCATGAGAGATGCATCTGCACCGGAAGCTTGAGCGGCAATGAAGGCTCTTTTCGCAGAGAAATAATCGATTCCGGTCCAGGCAGGGAGAATAATTCCATCCGCAAAACCGAGAGCAGGAATTTTTATATGACTTAGGAGCGTAGAAAAATAACTCGACCATGAAATCGCGACAACAATATTTCCGATGGCATATTCCATGATGAGTGCCCAACCGATGATCCATGCGAAGAGCTCACCGAATGCAACGTATGAATAGGTATATGCAGAACCACTTACTGGAACCAAGCTCGCGAATTCGGCATAACAGAAAGCGGCAAATCCGCAAGCTATGGCCGTGAATAAAAACAAGAATACTACTCCTGGACCTCCAGCAGCAGATGCATTTCCGATCGTGCTAAAAATTCCGGCGCCGATAATTGCGGCGATTCCCAATGCTGTTAGATCTACGACGCGTAAATGTCTTTTAAGTAGTCCATGACTTTCCGACTCACCGGCTTCTACTTGTTTTAAGATTTGACTGATGCTTTTTCGTCGAAAAAGTTTCATAGGCGTTAGTTTCTGTTTTGCAAAGTAAATAGAAAAAATCAAATTGCGGACGCACCGGACTTTCTGCCAATACTATTTCCAATCATGGAGAGCAGTGCCAATATCATCAGCAGCAAACCGGGCATACGGTATCGGATTAATGTACCAATGACAGGCGTGGTATAAGCGCTGATCAGCACAATGATAAAGCCGGCGATGAAGGCAATTATTATCGGAGGATTAATTTTAAGAGAAGTTGTTTTCATCTTCCAAAAAACGACCATCCATACAAAAGGAAACATTAAATTCTCGAGGAAGAGTGGGAAATAAAACCATTTTGCCAATTGCCAAGGCATTGGCTGAAACATTCCATAAGCAAATGCATCCGGAATATGTTTCAAAAAACTCATCACATCAGGAGAAAAAGGTACGGGATGTACCAAACTTCCTGCTTTCATAAAAACAGCAAAGCGCCACATATTTCTTTGTTGACCAAATAATAAATCAGGGAGATTCAATAAAGGCCAAAATTCACCAATCGTTAAAACAAGAATGAGAAGGCACAAGTAAGAAAAACCAATTGTTTTAAATGGATGTTTCATTTTCGGAAAAACCATCCAAATAATTAATCCCGGAATTAATACCAAAAGCCAAAAAGATTTGATCAAAACAAAACAAAAAATAAAAAACAAAAGAGATAATCCATAAATTAAATTTCGGTGCATATTCCACAATTGAAAATAGCGCAATGTCATTCCCAATGCAAAAATCAGCAAGGGCTCTTTTAAAATGGAAGAAGACCAGATAAAAACATTGGGAAGAAAGAAAATTAAAAATACATAGGACGGAATTGTACCTGTGTTTGCATCTTCGTAAAAGAAAAATCGCATCAGCGCAAGCATTCCTGCTACACATAAAACATTCGACCATATAAGATGGATCCATTCATTCCCATTCGAAAAAATACTAAGTAAAGCATGGAAGCGGATCACCGAACGTGCATCGTTGTATTGAGAACTGTAACCGCTAGTG
>Ga0209284_10002625_pt1 | contig 23996 bp, 16 predicted proteins | sample FRY03_FD_187211 | JGI IMG/M metagenome (GOLD analysis project Ga0209284, IMG submission 187211) | Freshwater microbial communities from Lake Fryxell liftoff mats and glacier meltwater in Antarctica - FRY-03 (SPAdes) (version 2) | ecosystem: Environmental > Aquatic > Freshwater > Ice > Glacier...
GCCCGGTAGAGGCCGAGGACGGCGTTGGCGGGTGCGTCCGCGGGGGGCGCGGCCACTTCTGTTACCCGGAAGTCCAGCTTTTGCAGAGCGTCGGCAATCTGGCCCCGGGTCAAATCCATTCCCAGCAGACGGCGCACATCCCCGGCGCTGGTGTAGACGGTCGTCTCGGCCTGGGCCACGGGATAGGCGTCCACAATACCGGGGACGATGCGCCCGCCCGCGTGTTGGCGCATGAGTTCGGCGGCGCGGCGGGCGGCTAAATCGTTGAGGGTGGCGGGCACGCTGCGGGTGAAGCGGTGGCTGGCCTCGCTGTGCAATTTGAGCTTCTGGCTGGTGCGCCGATTGTTGATCCCCTCAAAAGTGGCCGATTCCAGCAAAATGTTGCGCGTGCCGTCGTGGACTTCCGTCTGCGCGCCACCCATCACACCGGCGATGGCAATCGGACCGGCGCTGTCGGTAATCAGCAGCATCGACTCGTCCAGTTGGCGCGCCTGGCCGTCGAGGGTTGTCATCTTTTCGCCGGGGCGGGCGCTGCGCACAATGACCGTCGGCTGGGCTGCGCCGCTCGCCTGCGCCCGCTCCACCAGCAGGTCGTAGTCGAAGGCGTGGAGGGGCTGACCCATTTCCAGCATCACATAATTGGTGATGTCTACGATATTAGAAATCGGGCGCATCCCGGCCTTGCGCAAGCGCTCCTGCATCCACAGGGGCGACGGGCCGATCGTCACGTCCCGAATGAGGGTGGCGGTGTAGCGGTTGCAGAGTGCGGGGTCTTCGATCTCTACGGCCACGTAATCGGCCGCGCTGTCGCCGCCGCTGGGCTGCCAACTGTCGGCGGGCAGATGCAGCGCACCACCGGTCAGCGCGTGGACTTCCCGCGCCACGCCGCTCATAGAGAGGCAGCGGGCCATATCCGGTGTCAGTTCGATCTCCACCACATCGTCGCCCAGATAATCGCGCAGGGGTGTGCCGACGGGCGCGTCCAGGGGCAGGAGCAGAATGCCCTCGTGCTCCTCGCTCAGCCCCAGTTCCAGCTCCGAGCAGACCATCCCGGACGAGCGGATGCCCCGGATTTTGGCCGGTTTGAGCTTTTTGAAGGGGCGGGGGCGCTCGTCGCTGTAAGCGTCCACCAGCACCGCGCCCTGACGGGCAAAGGCGATTTTCAACACAGGCAGCGTCCCCGCGGCGAGGCTCTGGCCTTTGTATTGGAAGAGATTGGGCGCGCCTGTCACCACCCGTTGGGGTTCGGCCGCGCCGTGCGCCACATCCACCAGCACCAGCCGGTCGGCCTCCGGGTGATCTTTGACGGCGATCACCTGGCCGACGACGAGGGTGTCGCCATCCCACCAGTCGCCGACGCGCTTGACGGAGGCCACTTCCAGCCCGGCCAGAGTGATGCGCTCGGCCAGCGCGTCGATGGGGAGGTTAATGTCTACATATTCTTTGAGCCACGAAATGGGGACGAGCATTGGGTACTCCTGCGAGTGCTATAAGTTCAATCAAACAAAAGGACACGGATAGAGACGGATGCGCTGGATTGGAGCGGATTTAGGAAATCACACCCAATTCCCGCAGCACATCCAACTCATCGGGCAACGGGTCTTCCCACATCCCTGCCACGCGCAGCCAGAAGCCGGGGACGGACTGGCTGTGGAAGATACCCTCTGCATCGGGCAGGGCCTGATGATAACGGCTGTCATCGCCCAGGCGGTAAAACTCGGCCTGTTCCCGAATGGGATCGATCAGCCAGTATTCAGGGATCGTCTCGGCCTCGTACTCCACAAACTTGCGGCCCCGGTCCCGGTCGATGCTTTCGGGCGAGATGATTTCTATCACCAGATCAGGCGCGCCGTCTACATACGTTTCTCCAATACGCGCCAAATTTTCCGACTTGACAAAGAGAATATCCGGCTCCCGGACCTGTTCTGTCTCGCGCAAACGAACAGAGAAAGGCGCTGGCAGCAATTCTCCAACCGCAAAGTGGCGCGTATAATAGCGCAGAATACTGTAGAGCCACCCAAAGAGATGTTGATGTTTACGCGACGCTGGCGACATCTGAATCACCTTTCCATCTTCCAATTCGGCGTGAGTTCCTTCACCTACCCACTCAACAAATTCTTGAAAAGTGAGCATTTTGTTCGATTCCGGCAATTCGACAGGACGTTCTAAGGTTATAGCTTCCAAAGATATCCCCCTTTCTTACCCGCTGCTTAAAAACCTGCCAAGCGCGCCAAATGTCTGGCACGAATTGTACCAGACATTTGGCGAATTGTGGATTCTTTAGTTGAACTGGGCGTTCTGCCCCAGCAGGTCGTGGACCAGATCGTGGGCCAGAGAGCGCCAGTAGCCCCAGCCCCGCCGCCTGCCGTTGAGGCTGCGCAGATTGGCGGCCACCTGCCCCATCCGCTGCACTGGAACCGTGCGAAATTCGGCGGCCTCGTCGTCCACATCCGGGTCAAGCAGGCAGGTTCGGCTTTCCAAATAGAAGAGATAGCTGGTAAAGGGGACGCTGGAACCGTTGCGGTGGAAATGACAGTTCAGAATGGCGAGGAAGCGACGGATGATCACCGACTGGCCCGTCTCTTCCTCCACTTCCCGCAGCAGCGCGTCTTCCACAGCTTCGCTGGGATCGATGCCGCCGGTGGGCAGCCGGTAGATGGGTTGTTCGTAGCGTTGTTTGCTGTGGAGAAGAATTTCGCCATTGGGCTGGCGGATGACAAAGATGACCTCGCCGCGACGATCGGGAACGGCTCGCCAGCGTTGCGCGGCCAAATAATCATCGGTCTCAATCGTCACTCGGCGATGGACCGGTTTACCGAACTTGGCAGTCAGAATGCGCATCTCCGCAGGATCAACTGTGGGGAGATAGCAGCCTGCACCGGTGAGGGTGTGCGACTCTGTGTGCGACTCTGTGTGCGACTCTGTGTGCGACTCTGTGTGCGACTCTGTGTGCGTGTGCGACTCTGTGTGCGTGTGCGACTCTGTGTGCGTGTGCGTTTCCGCTTGCATTTCCATGCGTGCGCCTCCCAGGAGGGGGATGTCTTGGGATTGGAATGGAAGTTGTGGTTGACAAAAAGCCTACCAGAGCAGACCGCATTATGCAACGCACGACGCATTACATTTTCATTTCTTCCTCAGTGATAAAAATGTTCCGCTGACAAGCAAAAAAAGTGTCGCCAATGAAATCCATTGGCCGATCGTACGGGGTGGGGTATCTTCGTAGCGCAGCAGGATAAACCCTTCGCCTACAGGTGGCACGGAGATTGTCATGCGGCCCAGTGTGCCTTCGCTTTCAGGGACGATGGGGAGTTCTTGCGTCGGTTCTCCATTTTTTCCATCGAGCAGCCAGGCCCGCCAGCCGGGGTAGTAGAAGTGGTTGAAGACAATGCGCTGGTCGTCACGCGGGCGGCATTCTCCGGGCCGGTCGCCGGGGTCAGTGCAGAAGTAGACTTCTTCCATCACAGTGCTATTGGCGACAGAGCCGACGGCCATTGCGCTATAATCAACAGCTTCGTAGTCCACTTTGGATGTGACCGGCGTCACGGGCTGGCCGGCCTCGTCCAAATTAATATAATACTCGGCCATCGGACTCCAGGTGGGAATCTCCTTCACCCAGGCCGTGCTGCCGGTCATCTCGTCCGCGTCCCGTTCAAAGCGCATGAGCGCGGCCAGCCCCACCGGTCCTTCGGCGGGCGGCACAGTCTGCACCTGCAAAAGCGGATAGCTGCCCAGAATCAGCACGGCCACGACGACAAAGACGGGCAACGTAAGCGCCCCATCGGCTTCCTCGTCCTCTGGCAGCAACAGAAAACCGGCCAGCACCGAAAAACCCACAACAGTCAACGGCAGCCAGCGCCAGGGAAACTGGGCTGATTGGAGAATCGCCCCCACCAGCGGCCAATCCCACAGGGGCGCGAATACGGTCCAGCCCAGCGCTGCCGCGCCCAGCCCTGTGACGGCGAAGACAGCGATCTCCGGGCGCAAACGCTGTCGTCGCCAGGCGGTGAGTACGCCGAGCAGGGCAAAGAGGAGCAGCACCGGCCCGATTTGGAAGCCGAGGGTGTCGTTCGGTCCCGGCAGACTGACGCCGAAATCCCAGCGGGGGCTGAAGAACTGGAAGAAATGGACGAAATTATCCCGGAAATTGTAGCGGCCATCGAACCACTGATCCACCCGCACGTATTGCCGTTCCAGCAGCATCGGCAGCCAGAAGATCGCGCTGAGTCCCAGCCCGGCCACCGCTCCCACCAGGGGCGCAACGGCCCGGCGCACGAATGCCCCAATCGCCCCTCGCCTTTCGCCTTTCGCCTCCCAGAGCAGCAGCGCCAGAATATAGAGCATCAGCGCGGGGGTGAAAAGCAGCCAGACCAGATTGCTGGTCAGAATCAACCCGGCATAGGCCACAGCCGCGCCGGTGACGGCCCAAAAGGTGGGGCGGCGCACACATTCCCGAAAGGCCCACAGGCAGAGGGGCAGCCAGACAAAGGCCATACTTTCGGCCAGATTGGCCCGCACATAGAGTACCATCAGATGATAGGGCGCATAGGTGTAGGCCACCGCGGCCAGCAGACCCGCGGACCGGCCTGCCAGGGAACGGGCATACCCGTACATTGCGCCCGCGCTGGCGACGATACTCAGGCCAAAGACGATTTCCACCGAAGCGACAAAATCGAATTTGGCGAAATAGTGGAGGATTTCGGCAATAAAATGACTGAGCGGGCCGTAGATATTGAAGAAGGGGTAGCCGTAACCAAAGGCGAAGTCGGGACTCCAACGGGGCCACCAGACCCCATCCTGCCAGAGCCGGTCGAACTCGAAGAGAAAGTAGACGTGATGGCGGGCGTCGTTGGCCCCCCAGAAATAGCCGGGTTTGAGAAAGGGAGCCACAGCAAAGATTGTCAGGAGGAGGGTGAGCCAAAGAAAGCCGTCACGCAAAAGCGAGGGATTGGGGATCGGGGATTGGGGATCGGGTTGCGTCTCACTCACAATTCACAATTTTCCTGTGAGAACACGGATTTCGGAATTCACGGATTGTCTCGACTGCACAAAGCCCTTTTAGCCACTGATGAACTCTGATAGGAAGAGATTTCTCTCCTGAATTTCTTTGCGTCTCTGCGCCTCTGCGGGAGTATTTCTGTTTTTGCAGTGAAGTCACGGATTGTCTCGACTGCGCCTGCCGTCCTTCGACAGGCTCAGGACACCGCCTGCCACCTGCCGCTTTCCACCTGCCATCTCACTCCCCAAACAGCACCGCTTTGTCATCTGGCCCACCGTTGACGGGTAACCGTGTCCCATCCTGCCAATTGTAATAGCCGAAATAGTAGCGCAGATTGGCGCTGGCCGGGTCGATGGGCAGGGGAAGGGTGTACGTGCTGGTCAGAATTTCGCTGGGCTGCCAGGTGGTGGCGAGGCGATCGGCCAGGGGTTGCTGGTCCAGCTGGGCGACGACTTCGTATTCGCCGCTGTTGGCTGTGGGGCGCAATGCCTGGAAGAAGAGGTTGTAGTCGAAGTCGATGGGTTGCAGCGATTGCCAGACCGCTTCCAGTGTGACGTCATTCCCGCCCGCGTTGGATTCGTGGATTTTTGCTTCCAGCAGGACAATTTCGCCCCGCTCGCCATAGACCGCCACCGGCGCGGCAGGTGGCGTGTATTGGGTGAAGTCAGCGGTCAGATAGGGATAGCTGCTCATCAGTACCAGCGCCAGGAGCGCGGCCCAGTAGCCCCGGCAGGCCAGTTGATCGTTGAGCGCAGGCAGGCTGCCACCGATCAGCGCCAGGAAGGGCAGCCCGACCAGCAACGCTTGCCAGGGCCAGGTGAGCAGGCGATCCGCAGCGCTGATTTTCCACAAAAAGGCTGAAGGCGAGAGGGTGAGGAATAGGAGAACCACAACAACCGTGCCGGAAAAAAGCAGCGACCGACGCACAAGCAGCGGCGGCAGGTCCACATTTTCCCGATACTTCAGCCAGAGCAGCCAGAAAGCTACCAGACTAAAAGCCAGGGCAGCAAAGCCCAACTGAAAGGGAAAGCCATCCTGCCAGCCGGGAATGCTGGGCGCTGCCTGCCAGCCGCCAGAAAAATATTGAAAAAGGTAGACGAAATGGGCGTGGAAATCAACCGGGGAATCGGCCCGTATCTGCCAGAGAGGAATCTGGCTGAGCAGCCCAGCCAGACCGGTGACGCCTGTGGTGAGCAGGGCCAGCCGGTCCCGTTCCACCCATAAAACGTAGGCCAGGGCCAAAAGAGTGACAAAGACGGCCAGCCCGGCCTGGGCGCGCCAGATCCAAAGCAGGGCGATGACTGCCACGCCGATGGCCGCGGGGCTGCGGGTTTGCACGTAGACGCCCAGGCCCGCCAACACCAGCGGCCACAGCCCCAACACCAGCGCGTCGGCCAGAGAGCCGCGGATGTAGACCGTTGCCAGCAGGGGCGGCAGGAGTGCGTAAAGCAGCCCGGCCAGCCCGGCGGAACGATCACCAAAGCGGGGACGAACCCAAAAATAGATGCCCAAACTGCCCAGCACAAAGACAAGGACAAAGACGGAACGCACGGCCATAACCGGCGCGACGCCCAGCAGAATCAGCGGGCGGGTGATGAGAAAAGCGGCGCTGCCGCTGCCCCGCCAGACATCCGGCAGCGCGGCAATGTCGGCGATGGGTGCGGCATAGGGAGCGTTAAATACAGGCGCAAAGCCTTCCAACGCCTGCCAATAGCCAGGAAAGGTGGCGGGCGCCCAGGCGAAGGCAGTAGCAATCAGCACCACCCACAGCCCAGCCAGACCCGTCTCTTCGCCGCGGGCGGGGAATGATGACACTAGCGGACCTGTAGTATTTCCCGGCTGGCGTGGGTTTGCAAATAGCGCAGCCAAGCACGGGCGGAGAGGGGGCCATAGCCGTTGTGGAGAACAGTCTGTTCTGGAGCAATGGCAGCGGTTTCCAGTGCCAGTGTCAGGGAGAGTGTTTCGGATCGGGTCGCAATGAAGAGATCGACCAGTTCGTGCCAGGGAACGTCCCGCGCAGGACGATAGCCAGTGTATTCATCCTGTTGCAGAGGCTCGCCCAGAAAGACGCGCAGACGGCTCTGTCCCCAGCGTTCGATGCCGATAATGTGGGTGAGAACCCGGTGGTTGAAGTCGCTGGTTTTCTTCTCGTGCAGGCGGGCTGAAATCTTCAGAGCGGCCTGCTCCAGTTCAGCGCGAATATCCCGGTAGCTTTTCCCGCGCACGGGTCTCTCCAGCAACAGATTTGCGCCCAAGGCGACCACATTTTGCTTGATTCCCATCGCAACTCCTTTGTGTCTCTGTGACTTTTTCGTGTCTCTGTGACTTTTTGGTTCAGGAATTCTGCACTATTCAGGCGATAGACTCCGGATCAATCGCGTCCCGTTGGGTTGGGTCCAGAAGGACGCCGCCACCACCTGCGCCACCCGGTTCCTCCACCTCGGCCACCAATCCTTCGGAGAGTTTCTTCTTGTGGACATGCAGCGCCGTGATTTCGGTCAACGAAAGTCCGTAGCGATTGGTGGGGTGGAGCAGAATTTCGATTAAGTCCAGGCCGACCAGTCGGGCTACCTGACGGCGGTTCTGGAAGATTTTCCAGCGCAAGGGCCAGTAGTGCAAAAATTCCTGACCGGCGCTGGTGCGGGAACCGGCGATGCGCATAGGGAAGATCGAACGTTCCAGTTGCATGGCAAGCTGCCACTCGGCCCCCGCTGGCGCGGTAATGTCCCGCCCCATCAGAAAGTAGAAGCGGTCCACATTGGCGATCAACTCGAACAGATTGTCGTAGTTGATGCCAGTGACGGGGCTGCGGCGAATTTCAATGCCGACCTGTACGGGCAGTTCGGCCAGCGTTTGACCAATGGCGGCCCGCTCGGCTTCCAAATCGTTTGTGGCGCTGACAAAGATGCGCGCTATTTCGGGCATAGTTTCCCTGCTGTTTTTGTAGGGCGGATTAATAATCCGCCCGGCGCAAGCGGACTAACAGTCCGCGTTACAGTTCGAGCGCGGCGGCCTGCTTCAGACGCCGTTCCCAGGTTTCCATATCGGCCTGTACCATCAGGCGTACCAGTTCACGAAAGCTGACGCTGGGTTCCCAACCCAGCCGCTCGCCCGCTTTGGACGGGTCGCCTACCAGCAGGTCCACTTCGGCGGGGCGATAGAATTTGGGGTCTTGCACCACAAATTCCTTCCAGTCCAAGTCCATATGACTGAAAGCCTCGCTCACAAATTCCTGCACGCTGTGGGTTTCTCCGGTGGCGACGACGTAATCATCCGGCGCGTCCTGCTGCAACATCAGCCACATGGCCCGCACATAATCCGGCGCATAGCCCCAATCCCGGCGGGCTTCCAGATTGCCCAGACGCAACTCGCTTTCCAACCCCAATTTGATGCGAGCGACCGCGTTGGTGATCTTGTGGGTGACAAATTCCAGACCCCGGCGCGGGCTTTCGTGGTTGAAGAGAATACCGGAACAGGCGAAAATGTCGTAGCTTTCCCGGTAGTTGACGGTAATCCAATGGCCGTAAACTTTGGCGACGCCGTAGGGGCTGCGGGGATAGAGCGGCGTCGATTCCCGCTGGGGGACTTCCTGGACTTTGCCGAACATTTCGCTGCTGCTGGCCTGATAGAAACGGATCGACGGGTCCACAATGCGGATGGCATCCAACACGCGGGTGACGCCGAGAGCGGTAAACTCGCCTGTCAGCACAGGCTGGGTGAAGCTGGTGGGCACGAAGCTCTGCGCGGCCAGATTGTAGACTTCGCTGGGCCGGTGCTCCTGCAAAATGCTGATCAGACTCATCTGATCCAGCAGATCGCCCTGAACGATTTCGACTTTTTCCTGAAAGTGACGGATACGGTCAAAGTTAATCGTACTGGTGCGGCGCACCATTCCGATAACTTTGTAGCCCTGTTCGAGCAGTAGTTCGGCCAGATAGCTGCCGTCCTGCCCGGTGATGCCGGTGATCAATGCTGTTGGCATGAAAATTCTCCGAAAATTGTTTTCAATACGTAAGGGAGCGAGGTGGGGCGGTATATGTCGCGTCTTTGTCCAGAAATTTCGCCCCGCCCCGCCTCGTGCCCCAATGGGGTTGGTCTATTAGCCAGAAACGTTGAAGCGGGGCGGGGTGTTCCCCCGCACGTCTTGCCGCCAAACGTCCAGCACATCCTGCAATGTACTGTGCAGATCAATGCGCGGCTGCCAGCCAGTGGCTTCCACCAGACGACGGTTGTCGCAGATCATCGCAGGCACATCGCTGGGGCGCAGACGGGTGGGGTCCTGTTCGATCCGAATCGGTGCGTCGCTCATAGCCAGCAGCGTGTCCAAAAGCGTTTGAATCGAACACCCCCGTCCGCTGCCCACATTGTAGACTGCGCCAGATTCGCCCTTCTGCGCGGCCAGCCAATAGGCCGCCACCACATCCCGCACATCAGTAAAGTCGCGCACAGCCGTCAAATTGCCCACTTGCAGGACAGGTTCGCGCAGCCCGGCCTCAATCTCGGCGATCTGGCGGGCAAAGGCGCTGGCGACAAAATCGTCCGCCTGCCCCGGCCCGATATTATTGAAGCTACGCACCCGCACAATCGGCAGCCCGTAGTTACAAAAATACTGATACCCCATCATATCCTGGGCAATTTTACTCACCCCATAGGGCGAATTGGGACGGAAGGGCGTCTCCTCGTTTACGGGCAAATCTTCCGGCAGCACCCGGCCATAGATTTCGTTGGAGCCGACCACCAGCACCCGACACGCCGGGACAAAACGTCGTACCGCTTCCAGCAGATTGAGCTGGCAATGGATGTTCAGTTCGTAGGCCACCCAGGGCTGCGCCCAGCTCCCGCCCACATCGCTCCACGCGGCCAGGTGCAGGAGAAAATCCGGCTGCACGTCCTGGATCATTTCATCCACCCAGGACGGGTTGCGCAGGTCGCCTTTGTGCAGTTGCAGTTGGCCGCGCACAGCCCGGATGCGCCAGTCGTGGCGATGGACGACGCCGTGGATTTCCACGTCTGGTTCGGCCAGCAACAATTGGGCCAGGGCCGAACCGGCGAAGCCGGCAATACCGGTGATGAGAGCGCGCACAGGAATTCTCGCAAAAGGGTAGACTACACAGAAGTTCGACTTTTAAGAAAAAGTCGAACTTTTTCCAGGTCAGTATAGCAAAGAAGCAGTCGGAGTACCCAATCAGCGGGTTTCCGGGGTACATCCGGTATGGCGTGGATCACAACCGATCTGTGATCCACGCCATTCGCTGACCAATCTTTCTTGCCCAGACTGGCAGATGGCCGCCCCTGTCGCGATTTTGCAACGGCCAAAGGAACTAATTGCGGGGGAAAGGCAGTTGTCGAAAGATTCGGCTTACTGGTATACTGCGCGGAACAAACACAAACAGTGGCGATTCTCGGTGGGATGAACCGCAGGAGGCAAAAAATTATTCGCATTTTGATTACTGGTGGAGCCGGGTTTATCGGTAGCCACCTGGCACACTATCTCTATTCCCAGGGCCATTACGTGCGTGTCCTGGACGATATGACCAGCGGCAATCCGGAACGGCTGCACCCGGAAATCTATGCGAAGCGCGGCGATGTCCGCGACATCCCCACCCTCTGGTCATTGTTACAGGGGGTGGATGTTGTTTATCATCTGGCCGCGCTGGTCAGTGTCCCCGCATCCATCCTCTACCCCAGAGATTACAACGACGTGAATGTGGGGGGCACTGTTTCCCTGCTGGAGGCCTGCCGGGATGTGGGCGTGGGGCGGGTGATTCTTGCCAGCAGCGCCACTATCTACGGCAACCAGCCGGTTCAGCCCGTCAAGGAAGATGCCCTTCCAGCCCCTTCGGCCCCCTATGCGGTGACAAAGATGGCCGCCGAACAATATCTCTTTACAATGGGCGCATTGGTCGGGTTCGAGACGGTGAGCCTGCGCATCTTCAACGCATACGGACCAGGCCAACATCTGCCGCCCACCCACGGGCCAGTCATCCCCTATTTGATGCAACAGATTTCCCAGAACGGCTCGGCGATTGTATTTGGCGATGGGGAACAGACGCGGGATTTTGTCTACATCGATGATGTGGTGCAGGCCCTGGCCGCAGCCGGGGTTGCGCCCAATGTGGACCGACAGATTATCAATATTGGCAGCGGGCAGGAGAGATCGATCAACCAGGCCGCAGAGACGATTGGCGAAGTGGTGGGCAAAGGCCCCCGCCTGCTGCACAACCGGGAGAAGAGCGGCGGGACAGAGCGTCTGGTGGCGGACATTGCCAAAGCCCAAGTGCTGCTCGACTACAGGCCCCGGATTCAGCTTGAGGCCGGGCTGAAAATGCTCTATCGCAACGACCCCCTTTTTAAGAAGGAGACCGTCCGGCGCATCAACACCGCGAAAAAGCTCGGTTTTGCACTGTGGAGCAACGGCGTTTAGTCGATGGGTATCTCATTCGCGGCCTGGCGGCCTACCGTCTACTCCCTCCTTCTCGCTTTGTTACTTCTGATGCTCTCCGGCTGCACCCGGGAAGATGTGTTGCAGAGCTATCTGACGGGCAATGAAGACGCACTTACTCAGCCCCACAGCGTTGACACCCGCCCTATTCGTTTTGAAGTCAGCCCCGGCTCTACCGCCCGCTCGATTGCCGAACGGTTGGTCGAGGCCGGGCTGATCGGCGATGCGACTCTCTTCGAAGCATACGTCCGGGTGCAGGGCATTGCCCAGCGACTGGAAGCGGGCACGTTCTACCTGAACCCGGCGATGACACCGGTGGAGATTGCCGCTGCCCTGCAAAATTCCTGGGCGAGCAGTATCCGGGTGACGATCCCCGAAGGGTGGCGGTTGGAACAGATTGCCGACTATCTGCGGGATGAGGCCATCCTGCCCGACAGCGACGAATATCGGCGGCGGGTGCTGGCCGGTGATCTGACCGATCTGGACGTGAGCCGCTACCCCTTTCTGAATACCCGGCCCGCTGGGACAAGTTTGGAAGGCTATCTCTTCCCCAGTACATTTGAACTACCAGCGGAGGGCGCGACCGCCACCGATCTGTTATCCCGGCAATTGGACGCGTTTCTAGCCCAGGTTGTGCCAGTCTACGAAGGAGCCAGGAGAGCAGGCGAAACAGCGCTGGACCTCTACGCGGTGCTGACGCTGGCGAGTATTGTAGAGCGTGAGGCGGTGCTGCCAGACGAACGCCCCGCGATTGCCGCCGTCTATTTGAACCGGCTGGTCGCGGGCATCAAATTGGACGCGGATCCGACTGTCCAGTATGCGATGGGTTATCAACCCGCGACGGGCCAGTGGTGGAAGACGCCCGTTTTTCTGGAAGAGTACAGCGGCGTTGTCAGCCCCTACAACACATACATTTACGGGGGGATTCCACCCGGCCCCATTGCCGCGCCGGGCATCGCATCCATCCGGGCCGTCTTGCAGCCCGATGAACACGACTATCTCTATTTCGTCGCCACGCCGGACGGCAGCGGCGCACACGTTTTTGCCGCAACGTATGCCGAACATTTGGCGAACGTACGGCAGTATCAGAACCGATAATTCACATGCGCAGAGGATGAAAAACAGAACACAGATTGCGCAGACACCACAGATTTACACAGACTAAAATCCGTGCAAATCCAAAGAATCAGTGTCAATCCGTATCCTTTTTGACAAAAAGTATATTGCAACGACGCAAAGAAAAACGGCCTTGACAAGTCACTTCGACTGTCAGGGCCGTTTTGTTCCGTGTATCCTTGTGCCTTCGTAGTTATCCTTACGCAGTCGCCCGCTCCAGAGGAATCAATTCGACTTCCCCTTCCTCATTCTCCACAATGCGGTAGAGCATCTCCGCCCGGTCGGTCATCAACACACCGTTCAGATGATCGATTTCGTGCTGGAAGATGCGGGCCAGCCAATCGTAGACCTTCAGGCGTACTTCCTTGCCGTCCCGATCCTGGAATTTCACAAGCACATACGTGGCCCGAACCACATCCGCGGCCAAGCCGGGTAGGGAAAGACAACCCTCCTGTCCCTCCTCCTCCCCTTTCGCTTTGACAATCTCCGGGTTGATCACCTCATACCGGCGCAGGGTATCTTCCGGGTTGTCCGGGTCCTCCGGCCATTCGATGACGGAGATGCGCCGGTCCAGACCGATCTGCGGAGCGGCCAGACCCGCGCCGTTGGCCTCGCGCATTGTCAAAACCATATCGTCCAGCAGTGTATGCAGTGCGACGTCAAAGGTGCGTACCCGTTTGGCCGGGTTGCGCAGAAGCGCCGCGTTAACGCTCTTTGGGGTTACAATCTTAAGTACAGCCATCCCGCTCTCTTTCTGAGTTTATCTGCTCCGTTGGCAATCCTACCATTATAAGTGTACGCAAAAGGGCGTGTCAAAAGAAGTGAGCAGTGGGTTTCGTCGGTGCCCACTGATATTACTGTTTACTGTTAGCCACTTCTTACTTCTCACTCCCTGTCCACAATCGCCACTGTAAACCGGCAGACACAGACCAGCCGCTCGCCCTCGTCTACTATGCGAATGTCCCAGACGTGGGTACGGCGGCCAATGTGCAGGGGTCGGGCCGTGGCTGTCACATAGCCGGAGCGCACGCCGCGCAGGTGATTGGCGTTGATTTCCAACCCCACAGCTGCCTGCGTAGCGGGATCGATCAGCGCAAAGGAGGCCACACTGCCCAACGACTCGGCCAGAGAGACCGACGCGCCGCCGTGCAGTTGACGGAAAGGCTGGACCGTTCGACTGTCCACTGGCATTCGCGCGGTCATAAAGTCCGGGCCGATTTCCATAAATTCGATGCCCAGCGTAGAGACGAGGGTATCCGCGGAAAGGGCGTTGAGCGCTTCCAGCGAGAGGTCTGGATTGAACATTAGAGAAATTTCCGATTGAGTTCGACGATATCGATGCGCCCGCTGGTGTCGTTGACAATCGCCACATTCTTTTCCACTTCCTTCGGCGTGCGCATCCCCACCAGCGCCACATTCACCAGCGGGTTCGACAGCACGTATTGGAGCAACGCGGGCGAATAGTCGAATGTGTTGGCCGGGTTGACCGCCTGCACCCACTTTTGCAGCAGACCGGCGGTCAGCGCCCGCATTGTGATGACGCCCAGCCCCTGCGCCGCAGCTTCCAGCAGGCTACCGGCAGGCCGAGCCGCGTCGTAGGGGTGTTGGAAAGCAAAATTGTAGCACATCTGCACCACATCAAAACGACCCGTCGCCATCAGCCGGTAGAAGGGCGGGTTATTGTCTTCCGTCGTAAAGCCGATGAAACGGGTCAGCCCTTCCGCTTTCAAACGCTCCAATTCATCCAGCATTCCGCCGGGAGCCAGGATAGCGTCTACCGTTGCTTCGTCGTAGCTCGTGCCGTGGATTTGGAAGAGATCGACCCGATCCCGACGCAGACGGCTGAGGCTGGCTTCCAGACTGCCCCGCACGCTCTCCACCTGATGGCTGGCTTTGGTCGCCACAAATACCGGCGTCTTCACTGCCGCCAGGGCTTCCCCATAAATTTCCTCGCTTGCCCCGCTGCCGTAGGCGGGCGCCGTGTCAAAAAAAGTGACGCCCAACTCCGCGGCCCGGTGGATGGCGGCAATCGTCTGCTCCCGCTGGCGCGCGTCCTGCGGGGAAGAGCTTTGCAGATAATTCGTCAGTCCAGCCGGTGCGCCGCCAAACCCCAGACGGCTGACGGTTGCGCCAGTGTTGCCTAATCTGACAGTTTCCATTGGTTGCTCCATCGATGGGGAGGGTGAATCGTTTCGATATTTTACCAGATGCCGCCCACACCGGGCGAAAGGGTGATCTTCCGGGAAGCGGCCAGAAAATCTTGGCGTACCCAACCGATTCTGGCCGCTTCCCGGAAGATACCGTGTGCCCTAGACCACATAGCGAATGTGGAGCAGACGACCGCGCGCTACACTCTTCTTTGCCATACTGTCGTCAGAACATTTCGAGCTTTTCCCGTATCTCCCATCTTTCCATCCAGGAGGAACCAATGACACCCCCTAATCCCCGACATCGACTGCGCGACCGACTTCTCTCCTATACGCTGGTAATGGCGCTGATGCTCTCCGCACTGCTCAGCGCCCTGCCCGCGTCCGCCGCACCGGTGACCGCCAGCCCCGTGCGGGCTGTGCAGGAGGCCAGCGCCACCTGTCTCCGCATCACCGACGAGGCGCAGGTTCCCAGCAAAACAGTGCTGCATTTCGACGAATTAGCCAACGCCTTTACACTGAGCAACCACTACCAGGCCGCCCACGGCGTCGTCTTCGAGGACAACCAGACCACACGGGCCATTATTTACAGCGACCACCCGAACGACGTGGGCAAGTCCTTTTCCAAGCCAAACATCGCCACCAACTCGGCCCAATTCCCTAGCACCAGCGCCAACGTGCCGATGGTCATCAATTTCGACACGGACCAGGCGTATGTGGGTCTGCGCCCCGGCAACGGCAAAGACAGCGGGGGCAACGGCCCCGACATCGGCGCGATTTTGCGTGCCTATGACCGGCTGGGCAATCTGCTCTGCACCGAGACCCTCTCGCCCGTGCCCGCCTCCCACCCCATCTTCTTTGGGGTGTATGACAACGCCAAGCGCATCGCCAAAGTCGAACTGGACTACGGCGACACACTCCTTTCCGAATCCATCGACAATCTCACTTTTTCGGACGACAAGAACCCGCCCATCCAGCCCGGCTCTTGCGTCGAGCTTTTCCACGAGCGGCAGATTCCCAGCCGGGTGCTGGTGAATTTCGACGATCTGGCCGACGCCGTAACGGTCGGTGAGAATTACGTCCCGGCCCACGGCCTGCACTTTGTGGACGATAAAACCACCCGCGTCATCACCTACGGCGACCGCACGGTGGACCCGACGACGGCCCGCTCTGCGCCGAATATAGCGACTAACGACGCCGTCTTCCCCAACACCAGCGCCAATGTCCCCCTGACTTTCTGGTTCGACAGCCCAAAGGCCCACGTGGGCTTTTATATGGGCAACGGTGAAACCCAGAACCTGCCCGGCGCAATGGTGGGATACGACGCTGCGGGCAATGTCATCTGCCAGGTGACGAATACGCCCGTACCCGAATCCTACACCGAATTTATCGGGATGTACGACAGCGCAGGCCGCATTGCCCGTGTCACCCTCGACTACGGCAATACGACCCTCAGCGAAGCCATCGACGACCTCTACTTCTCCGATGACAAAGCGCCGCCGATTGTGCCGAACGAAGCGACACCGCCCAGCTACGATCCGCCCAAACACCCCATCATCAACCGGGAAGAATTTGTGCGGCTGAAGCTGGAGCAGAACGACAACAAAGGCTTCCAGGGCATCTTCCGCTTCCCCGAAGCCCACTTCTGGAAGGTGCAGGGGCCAGAGCACCAGGAGTTTGGTCAGGTGGGCGTGCCCGGCATCGACCAGCCAGGGATGCGCCCCGGCCTGCCCAATGTGCCCGTCTATACCCGCCTGATCGCCGTGCCCGTGGGCGCAGAGCTGATGCTGGACAAATCAACACCGAAAGTGCGCCAGATCAACAGCCTTTTGCTGGCCCCCGTGCAGCCCGAAGCCGCGGACACCGCGGATAGCCAGGAGACCGACCCCTTCCCCATCGACGACTTCCGGGACAAGCCCTTTGCCTTCGACAAAGAAGCCTATGCCAGCGGCGATACCTTCCCGGAGAAGCTGGTGGAGATTCACCGCCTGGGCGTCATGCGCGATCTGGAATTGTGGCAGATTTCGGTGGCCGCGGGCCAATACGACACGGGCAAGCAGGAACTCACCCTTTTTGACAATGTGGACCTGAGCCTGCATTTTGAGGGCGGCAAAGGCCACTTCCGCACGGAGCGGGACCTGAACCCCTTCAACAAACAGACGACGGGCATCGAAGGGCTGGTGCTGAACTACGAAATTCTGGACAAATTCATCCTGCCGGGCGACATCTCCCAGTGGATTTGCATCGGCACGGAATATCTGATTATCACCGACCCGGCCTTCCGCAGCGCCGCCGACACCCTGGCAACCTGGAAACGGGCCAAAGGCATCTCGACGACTGTCATGGAAACGGGTGCAGGCAAGGCGGGTACAACCGCCATCGAGATCAAAGCCACCATCGAAAAGAAGTACGACGACTGCCTGATCCGCCCCAGCTATGTTCTGCTGTTGGGCGACGCCGAACACATCCCGCCCTGGTACAACCGGACAATCGTTTGGGGCGACGGGACAACAGACACCCCTGGCTCCGATCTGGAATATTCGCTGATGGATGCCAGTGACGTTCTGCCCGACCTGGCCCTGGGCCGCATTCCGGTGGACAGCCTGGCCGACGCCGAGACGGTCATCAACAAAATCGTCAACTACGAGCAATCGCCACCCAACAACCACAGCTTCTACAGCAATATGGCGATTGCCGCCTACTTCCAGTGTTGCAGCAGCAGCGCAGCCAACGACGGCACGGCTGTGCGCAGCTTCACCGAAACCGCCGAACTGGTGCGGAATGAGATGCTCAGCGAAGGCTACACCGCCACCCGCATCTACACCAGCGACGACGACTATCACGACGACCCGACAAAGAGCGGCTACTACAACGCAGCCACCCGGGATGTGACGCCCGATTACTACAACAACGGCGCACGCCTGCCCGTTGACCTGCGCAAGGGCAGCGGCTTTGCCTGGAACGGCAGCACCGCCGATGTGGTGGACGCCTTTAATGACGGCAACTTCCTCATCTTCCATCGGGATCACGGCTCTATCAGCAGTTGGGGTGACCCCAGCTTTGGCACGGGTAACTTTGGCAGCCTGACCAATGGCAATCTGACCCCAGTCGTCTACAGCGTCAACTGTGCCACGGGCCTCTTTGACAACGAAACCCGCAACCCGGCCAACGACGACTACACCTACAGCACCAGCAACAGTGGCGTCTACTGGGCCGAATCCCTGCTGCGCCAGGAGGACGGCGCGGTGGGCATCATCGGCGACGTGCGCAACAGCCCCACCTGGGCCAACAGCGCGCTCTCCCGCGGCCTCTTCGACGCCACCTGGCCGGGGACAGTCCCTGAAGGCAGCAGCAGTTCCATCACCCGCCTGGGCGACATCTTGAACTATGCGAAGGGCTACCTGTGGGGACAGATCGGCGTGGCCCAGACAGCGGGCAGTGTCTCCACCAACAGCGCCACAATGGATGTGATTCTCTATCACGTCTACGGCGACCCGACGATGGAAATGTGGACGAAAGACCCCCACAAGTTCTGGCTGGGCGAAATCTTCATCATCGAAGAGTACAATCCCTTCGGCTGGCGGGTACGCTACCCCGTCAACGGGGCCACCCTGACTGCTCTGCAAGACGGCCTGCCCATCGGTCGGGCCGTTGTGCAGGACGGCAAGGCGGACATCAAATTCGTCAACCAGCCCACAGCGGACAAGCCTATCGAATGGTCGGCCAGTCTGCCCGGCGCGGTCTCTGTGAAGCTGCGCCAGGAAGCACAGTCCAGTGTGGACCGCCCCCACTTCAACCGCCAGGATCGGGTTGTTGTCGAGACTGTCCACTCGGACAACAAAAGCTTCGCCGCCAAAATTCAATTCCCGGCCCTGCAATACTGGCCGGTGAAGGGTGGCGACGGCAGCCAGTACACCCAACTGGGCATCTCCGGTCTGGAACCCAATACAGCGCCCATCGGCCAGCCCGATGTGCCCGTCTACCGCCAGTTGTTGGCCGTGCCACGGGGCGCAAAAGTATTGTTGCAAACGCCCAAAATCGAGGCCGGGCCGTGGATGACCGACGTGATTCTCTACCCATCCCAACCCCAGCCTGTGGACAGCGGTCTGGCCGAAGGACCCCATCCCGGCGACCCGCCCCACGACAAGGGCGAGCCAGACCCGTCCGTCTTTGACGACCCGGCCTGGGTGCTGGACACGGAAGCCTACAGCGGCAAGTCTCTCTTCCCGGCAGAAGCCGTGCGCATTCAAAAAGTGGGCCGGATGCGTGACCTGGACCTGGTGCAAATTGAGATGGCCGCGGGCCAGTATGACCCGGCCAACCAGCGCTACATCTCCTATACGGGGCTGGAATTCCGGGTGGAGTTCGAGGGCGGCGAGGGCATCTTCCTGCCCGGCGAAGTGCGTAATCCATTCGAGAACACCGGCGGTTCCTATGCGCAAGCGATGAACTGGCAGGTCGTGTCGAAATATGTGGGCGACTGGAAGATCGTCACGCCGATCATCTGCCTGGGCAGTGAACTGATTATCATCACCGACCCGGCCTTCCGCAGCGCAGCAGACACACTGGCCGACTGGAAGCGGACGAGCGGCATCTCTACACTTGTGGTTGAAACCGGCGCCGGCAAAGCGGGCGTGACAAAAGAGGAGATTCAGGCATATATCCGCAATAAATTCAACAACTGTTTGGTGCGTCCGAGCTATGTGGACCTGATCGGCGACGCCGAGTTCATCCCGCCCTTCTACCGGGCCACGGCCTACAGCGCCGCGGCGGGCACGGACCTGGACTACAGTCTGATGGACGATGCCGACCTGATGCCCGACCTGGCCCTGGGCCGCATCCCGGTCGATACACTGGCCGAGGCCGAGGCAGTCGTCAACAAAATCGTGGCCTACGAGAAGACACCACCCCTCTTCTTTGCGCCCAACGCCAGCTATTACAACACAATGACCTTTGCCAGCTACTTCCAATGCTGCAAAGATGGGGCCAGCGCTGGCACAGCCGAGCGGGCCTATCTGGAAACCAGTGAATTTGTGCGGGACGAGCTAAAGAGCAGCTACACCGTCGAGCGCGTCTACACCACCAATGCCGGGGCCAGCGACACGCCCAACTACTATAACAATGGCGCCACCCTGCCCGCCGACCTGAACGCGGCCAGCGGCTACGCCTGGGACGGCGACACCACCGACATTGTGGACGCCATCAACGCGGGCCGGATGCTCGTCTACCACCGGGATCACGGCTCTTCCAGCGGTTGGTCCAGCCCCAGTTTCAAGACCAGCAACTTTGGCAGCCTGACCAACGGCAGCAAGACGCCGGTTATCTACAGCATCAACTGCTCCACCGGCTATTACGACAACGAGACCGACGGCAGCGGGGCCAACGGCAGCTACTTTGCCGAGCAGATTCTGCGCTTGGCCGACGGGGGCGCAGCGGGTGTCTTCGCCGCCAGCCGGGTCAGCCCCACCTGGGCCAACAACGCCCTGACCCGCGGCCTCTTTGACGCCACCTGGACGGATGTTGTGCCCGGCTATGGCACGGCCAAATCCATCACCCGCCTGGGCGATATTCTCAACTACGGCAAAGCTTATATGGTCAGCCAAATCGGTGTAGCCCAGACCGCAGGCAGCGTCAGCACCAGCGCCTCGGACACGAATCTGATCATCTATCACCTCTTCGGCGACGCCACAATGGAGATGCACACGGGCAATCCGTATAGCATCGTTCTACCCTTTGAGGCCATCCCCGAACGGGTGGGGCCGAAGCTGTGGAATCTGAAATACCCGGTGGAGGGCGCGGTCATCACCGCCCTGCAGAACGGGCGACCACTGGCCCGCGGCACAGTCGAAAAGGGTGTTGCCAGCCTGCGCTTCCTGGCCGACCGGGACCCGGACAAGCCCGTCCAGTTCTCGGCGGATATGCCTGGCGCGATTCCTGTGAAACTGCGTGTGCAACAGAACAGTGGCGAAGTGACCCCGGAGCAGGGCGGTACTGTGCAGGATGAGGAGAAGAAGTTTGTCGTCGAGTTCCCGCCCAACGCGGTGGACAAGCCCGTGGAAGTCATCCACACGGAGCAGGTCAGCCCGACGGTGGATATTCCCCAGAACAAGCGGGTGCTGCGCAGCTTCCAACTCTACGCTCTGGACGAGGAGGAGAATATCGTCACTCAGTTCGGCGCTTTCGTCAAAATCAGCTTTTTCATCGCCCCGGAAGAGGAAGATTATCTGATGGTCAATGGCGAGTTCATCGGCCAGGTTCTCTTCTTTGATGTGGAGAAGCAGGCGTGGATTCCAGTCGAAGCAACCTACGACGCTGAGACGAATATCCTGACGGTACTCGTCAACCACTTCACCGAGTTTGCGTTGATGCAGGACACGGCCACAACGATGCAGTTGTTCCTGCCCGCGGTGACGCGGTAAATCAAAAAGCTGAGTTTCTCGGAAGAAACTCAGCTTTTTACCGACTACCTGAAAGAGAGAGCGCATCCCATCGGATGCGCTCTCTCTTTCGTCTGTTCTACTCCTGCCGGGTTCTCTACGACACTACAAGAACAATCCCCCAACAGACCCCCAGCACCCCGATCAGCCAAGCCAGCAACTTGCCCACCCGCCGCCAAAAAGCCCGGAGAAACGTCTGCTGGCCCAAATCCCGCTCCAACCACAGCACACCGATCAGCCACCCACTGCCCAACACCAGAATCGACGCCCGGCTGATGGGCGCAAGCGTCCACGTGGCCCATCCGAGTGGACGGGGCAGGTCGCTTGCCAGCCAGGCCGCCACAACCGTCAACAGTGTGGCGTGCAACTGCCAGCCCACAAAGCCGATCAGCACTGAGAGCAGCAGCCAGACCAGCAAAGAGAGAAGTGTATTCGTCCTGCGGGGTTCTGCCGTCATTCCAAGCACCCAATAGCCCTTATCGCGTCGGCTCTTCCGTCAACGCCACTTGTCTGTCAAACGGCGTCCCGTCGTGCAGCAGAGAGACCGTCACCGTATCACCGATCTGGTGCTGCTCCTGCAAAAGCTGCAACTGCTCCACGCTCACAATCGGCGTGCCATCCACCGCGGCCAAAATGTCGCCGCCGATATAGACCCGCCGGTTGCCCAGAATGGCCTCTTTCTGCGCGCCCAGCACCCCCACTTTCTCCAGCGGACTGCCCTTATCCAACTGCACCAGCAGCAGTCCGGCGTTCACCGGCAGACGCAACGATTGGGCCAGACCGGGGGTGATGGCATAGGCGTAGCGAATGCCCAGATACGGGTGGCGGTAGCGGCCAAACTGCATCAGTTCCGGCAGAACCCGTTTGATCGTATCCACCGGCACAGCGAAACCGACGCCCGCGTTTGTCCCGCTGGGGCTAAAGATGGCCGTGTTGATGCCGATCACCCGCCCGCTGCTGTCCAAAAGGGGGCCGCCGGAGTTGCCTCGGTTGATGGCCGCGTCGGTCTGGATGACGCCATTGATGGGCCGCCCGTCCTGCCCCTCCAGCGTGCGGTCCAGCGCGCTGACAACACCCGTCGTCAGCGTGCGGCTGAACTGGCCGAAGGGGTTGCCGATGACAATCGCCCGCTGGCCCACTTGCAATGTGGACGAATCCCCCAGCGCCATCGGATGCAGAAGTTCAGCGGGTGCATCAATTTTCAGTATTGCCAAATCAAAGCGGGGATCGCTCCCCACCACCTGTGCCGGAAAGGTCTGCTCGTTGTCCAGTGTCACTTCGATCTGCTGCGCGCCCTCAATGACGTGAAAGTTGGTCAGCACGTGGCCGTCGCTGTCCAGCACAAAGCCGGAACCGGCCCCCTCTTGCGGCGTCACATCAAAAAAGAAGCCCCGGCGCAGCACTTGCGTCGTCACATTCACGACAGACGGCGCGACCCGATTGTAGACATCGATCACCCGCCGCTCGGCAATGTCCAACCCCTGGGCATCGACCAGCACCGCCCCGTTTTCGGCCAGAATGACCGGCTGAGGCGGCAAAGGCGTCGGTGTCCACGTGGGCGCAGGTGTAGCCGTCGCGACAAAGACGAGCGAACCCATCTGCGCGCAACCGCTGATAAACAACGCTAATGAGAGGATAAGAATCCACTGACTTTTACGCATAGATAATCCATTCAAATCCGCCTGATCTGGCCCGATCCACACCCAATCGGCGGCCTATGGGAGCAGCCCGGCGGTCTGCCGTCTGCCGTCGCCGGTCTGCTGATTATACACCAGCGCGCAGGACGGCGATGATTTTCTGGTCGGTAACAGGAAACGGGAAAGCGTCCAGTTCGTCGAGGGTTGTCCAGCGCCAGTCGTCGCAGCCGATGGCCTGGGGTGTGCCGCGGAGAATGCGGGCGTGGAAGGCGTGGAGGGTGATACTGAAATGGGTGTAGGCGTGCTGGACAGTCGTCACCGGCGCGCCCACAACAATTTCTACGCCCATCTCCTCTTGAATTTCCCGACGCAGGGTGGCGGGCAAATCTGCATCTTCCGGTTCCTGCTTGCCACCGGGAAACTCCCAGAGGCCGCCCAGCATTCCCTTTTGGGGACGCTGGGCGATCAGCAGCCGTCCCTGCAGGGGCGCGTCCTCCCAGATGACGGCGGCGGCCACCTGATAGTGGGGCGTACGCTTGCGAAGTTTACGCACGGGCCGTTCCGATTGCGTCCCGTTTTGGGCAGACTGGCAAAGATCGGCCAGCGGGCAGAGCAGGCAGCGGGGATTCTGGGGCGGGCAGACGAGCGCGCCCAATTCCATCAGCCCTTCATTGACTTCGCCCGCTTTCCCCTGCGGCGCGGCCTGCACAATCTCGCCAGCCAACCGCCAGAGTTCGTTGATTGTCACTGGCTCGTCAATCGAACTGTCGATGTCCCACAGACGGGCCAATACCCGTTTTACATTGCCGTCAAGAATAGGCTCGGTCTGCCCGTAGGCCAGACTGAGGATCGCCCCAGCGGTGTACGCGCCGATGCCGGGCAGTTTCAAAAGTGCGGCGCGATTGTCAGGCACAACGCCGCCGTATTCTTCCACGACAATCTGCGCGGCCCGGTGCAGATTGCGCGCCCGGCTGTAATAGCCCAGCCCTTCCCACAACTTCAGCACCTCCTGCTGGTCAGCCGCGGCCAGACTTTCCAACGCCGGAAAGCGTTCCATCCAGCGGGTAAAGTAGTCTACGACAGTAGAAATACGGGTCTGCTGGGCCATAATTTCACTGACCCAAACCGCATAGGCGGAGCGCTGGCCCGCAGGCGCGGCGCGCCAGGGCAGGTCGCGCTGCTGGTCTGCGTGCCAGGCGATCAGGCGTTGGGCGATGGATT
>Ga0209284_10002626_pt1 | contig 23991 bp, 29 predicted proteins | sample FRY03_FD_187211 | JGI IMG/M metagenome (GOLD analysis project Ga0209284, IMG submission 187211) | Freshwater microbial communities from Lake Fryxell liftoff mats and glacier meltwater in Antarctica - FRY-03 (SPAdes) (version 2) | ecosystem: Environmental > Aquatic > Freshwater > Ice > Glacier...
GGCTGGAATAATTGAACCAGCGCTTGGAAATATAGCATTGGAGACAGTCAACAGCGTGGTACTTACAGCACTACACATTCCGTAGTAGAAGACTCCTGCTCCAATCTCGACACGAACCGGCAATCCAACTGAGAAGTAGTCGCTCGCTTTCCGATTGACTCCACCAGACGGAGCTCCGCCAGCAAATAGTACCCTATCCCAAGTAATAGCACCCGATTCAGTGTACGCAATTTGGTCAATCACCGTCCAACGCTCTAACGGAGGAACTGGAGCAGTAGCTACAAAGTCCGTACCATCGTAGGATATGTAGTCCCCCAACACTGGAGCTGGAGACGTCTTAAACAATAAAGACCGAAGCTGTTTCTTCGTGAGTTTCTTACTGACGCCTGCCTGTTCGATTTCGATTTCGTCGGTTTCGTTGAGAACCAACGCTTCTGGCATGTCTGAAATTTTCACCACCATAAGATTTCTCCTTGTGTGCTACGTCGTGATGTCATTTATTACGTCAACACAAAAGCCATGCAGATAACAAGGAAGTCTGCCGTATCGCCAGCAGTCGTCACCACTGCGGTAATCGTTTGATTGTCAGCAATCGCGAGGTTCGCTTGAATCAGGTCACCCAGCGCGGAGTCCACGAACGCTCCATGAGTTGTTGCTGTTCCTGCTGCGGGAATTACACCAGCGGTCGAAGCGTTTGTTCCACCATTCATTTTCAGATTGACGACAGTCGTCCCTGACGTATTCATATGCGAACACGAATAAGCCACAAGGCGACCGGGTGCGCCTCGCCAACGATGAAGGCAGCCTTTCACCAACGGAATAGTCGGTCCTAGCGTGTTGTAGGTCACCGCCGGAACACTCATCTCCACATGCTTCACCATCTCTAACTTACCGAAAGTGAGGCTGATAATTGGACTTATTGGAAGAATCGCCCCAGACATCGTCAATAGCGTGTCTGTGACCGCCGTGCATATTCCGTAGTAGAAGACTCCTGCTCCAATCTCGACACGAACCGGCAATCCGACTGAGAAGTAGTCACCGCCTTTCCGATTGAATCCACCAGACGGAGCTCCGCCAGCAAACGTAATCGTGGATGACGTGGCGGGGGCCGCTTCTGTGTACGCAATTTGGTTAATCACAGTCCAACGCGATGGCGGAGAAGGTCCAGCAATAAAGACAAAGTCCGTACCATTGTGGGCTAATACGTCCCCTGACACTGGTGCTACCTCTGCTGGATCAATAAACAGATTTTGCCGAAACAGCGTCTTTGTGATTTTCTTACTGACTCCAGCCGTTTCGATTTCGAAGATGTCGGCCTCATTGAGAATTGAAGCCGCCGCAAGTCCTGAAATGGCAACACCCACGATGATTCTCCTTTACGTTGTTCGATCAATGACAGACGCCGCAATTGAGCGTCTCGCTGTGTGTCCGGACGCGACGGCGTTAATCTCGATTGTGTATTCCAGATCCAAATCCAAAGCAAGGCTCGCTGGCAGTTTGCCCTGATACTTGCCATTGCTGCCTAGCACATAATCCATACCCCCTGGACCAAACGCAAGTGCGTTCACCGCTCCGGCAGATGCTGTCCGAACACCAGTCGCTGAAACCAGCGAATATCCTGAGTACAACGAGAACGTGACAGAACCGTCGTTGACGTAAGCTCCGTCAGTCGCCTTCTGGAGCCACGTCCATTCGATGATGTTGTCGTTCTTACGGAAGAGCGTTTCGCTCATTGATTCATCCTGATGTCGCCATATAGATGCGGATCAACATTGATCTTACCAGAAAGGTGCGGAACAAAGTTGATCGTACCAGAAAGGTGAGGAACTACGCGGATTGTACCGTGCAGAAAATCTGGGGCAATGACTTCAGCTTTTACAAACGACCCGTATCGACGACCTGGATACGGTACACCTGCTCGTGACTGAGTTATCGCTTCCATGTGTCGCACCTCATGTTATCGAAAAACTGTCGCCACTTACTGGAGCTGTTGTCAACGCAACGAATGTCAGCAAAGGAAGTGCCGCCGCGCTGCACGATGTGATTACTGTCCCTTGCCCTCTCAGGCCAACCGTTGTCGTGTTGTTGTCAAAAATAATGACTCTGCCGTTCCATTGATTGGCGACACTTCCGGCCGGCGAGATTCCCGAAGGCGTGAATGACGATGTTGACGGCGCAGTCGCTCCTACCACCCCGCGAATGATCGTGCGATTCGAGAACAGGAAACTGTCTCCAACCTTATCAACAAGCAACTGTCCCGCATGTAGCACGCCGTCAAACACCAGTTCGTCAGTAACCTCAACTGAGCCACTATAGATTCTCACAAGGTAGCTCGCGTTTGTTACGCGAACTTCCGAGAGCGTGAACGTCCAGACGCCAGTGCTGCCAGTCTCTAAAATCGTATCTCCGCCGGTATTCAGCAACGCTCCGGCCTCATCGCGAACAAACGCAGTGTGCCCGCTGACGACACCTGAAATGTGCGGAAAGCTAATTGAAATCACTGCGCTCATGTTAATAGCCCCAAGTTTCTCAATGCCGCCGCTATCTGCGCGATCGTGTACCCGCCGAACGTAGCTGAATCATTTGCAATACCAGACGAGTTCGCAACAAAGGCTCCTGCCGAAACGCCAGTCGTTTGCCGCGTGACAGCCGTAGTGCCATAGAAACCCAGCTTGTTCCCTGTAACGCCAACCCTGATGTCCCGGAGTGTTCCCGTGCCACCGGCGTAGCTCCCGATCGTAAATACGTTAGTGTCAAAACCACACACTCCTCGCTCGAAGTTCGAGCCCGCTGAGGACCAAGTGTTATAGACCTGGATTCGATGTGGAGTCGTGCCGTTTCTTACTCCTACCAGACCTGCCCCACCATCGCGGAACAAAGCTGTTTCGAGCGCACTTGTTGTGTTCACGCTACCTGTACTTGCCCAACCAAATGCCCCATTGTTCCACATGGTCGTATGAAAAGTGCTTATCACAGACATCGACCCAAGAAACATTGGCCGTCCGGCTGAATCAATCGACGAAGTAACAGCATTGCCAGGGGTTCTCCACTCTTGCTGATTCACCGTCAGGCCAGCGAATCCCCCCGACGTGATCGCGACAGCATCACTAACTGGCGTCACTAAAACTTGACCAAATGTCTTGGCCCCAGCGATTGTCTGAGCATCTGTTGTAACAACACCGCGAGCCGAGGATGATGCACTTGGGATATTTATCGTGACGGTCGAGACCGCTGCGTCCACCTCGACATCAACGCCTGCTGTTCCAACCGCAATCGTATAGGAAGTGCTACTCAGAGCATTGATTGTTATGTCACCTGCGTTTGTGCCAGTCAATCCCAGGTCAGTCTTCAGCGTCGCCAGCGGCTGCACTTCCGGCACGCCAGTGCCTCCAGTCTTGCGATAGACAACACTCGCCGTTGCCATATTGGCTTGATTTGCCAGCGTCACAACACCTGCAGCAATTGTTAATGCCGTCGCTCCAGTCACGTCGCCCGTATGAGTTGCATTGGAAGTTTTCGCTGTATTTGCAGCTACATCTGCTGTCGCAGCGACGGCAGACGCAAGATTGACATATGTCTGGTCGCCTCGCAAAACAGTGTTAGCATCTGCTGTCCCTGTTCCAAGGTTCGCTGTTGGCATTCGCCCGGCCGATGCTGACAGGGTGGACAGCAAGCCTCGCATTTGTTTCCAAAACGTAATTTCCGAAGGCATGGGGCGGATCTCTCAGATTACCGAACGCAGACAATGCCTGTGAAAATCTGAAGCCGCCGCGATCACGACGGCTTCAGACGGTTTGGCAAGAATGAAACCATTACACCGGAAGCAAGAGCACAGTGACGAGACCGCGAGCCGCTGTCGTGGTTCCAGTCACGTCCATTCCGATTGCATCGCCAGCCGCCAACAGGATTGTCGCTGGAGTCGCGCTGAGTGCCAACGTTTGGTTGGTGTTGGCTCCGACTCTCAGGTTTGCTGATCCGGTATGTAGTACCGTGCCGCTGGCAATCGCCACGCCACTTGCTGCTTTGCGGATTTCTGCCGTAACGCCACTCGCGTCTGATCCGACAACCAGCGGACGAACAATGATTGACTGAACCTGAAGCGCCCGACTCGCCACGAAAAACGGATCATCGATCGCAGTTGCTTCGCCGTAGTTAAAGCTGACTGCATATGCGCCAGACAACCCTTCAGTGACGAACAGAGATGAAGCTCTGGTGCCGATGTTGACGAAACGAGTTGTTGACAGCCCGGTGCCGTTTGTTTTGATAAACTGGCATCCCGGTGCATACCCCAAAGTTGCTGCAGCCGGAACGGTTGATCCGTAGGCCAGAAGGATGCCAAGAGACGGGTCTTTTGCGACTTCGCCAAGTCCGTCGTGAATGTTAAGCGCGCGAGACATAGTACAACTCTGCTTTCTTCTTCTGGTTAAAAAGGTGGGGCTTTAAGTAAGCCATCTTAAAGGCATATGCCAACTCGAAAAACTTTTATTGGTAGTTTGTCGGACCAAGCCCGACGTGCTGCACTCGCGGGCCTTGTCGCATGAAGCTGCGACGCTGGTGACTGTAGTCCAGGTTCTGTCCGATGATCCCCGGATTGCTTGTCTGGCGATCGAATGAAACGGCCGCCTGGAGTTTCATTCTAAACATCTGCATGTGAATGCCAGCTTCGCCTTTGAATTCAAGCTCCACGGCTCCAAGGACCGCTTCGCGAAGACATTCTGACAAGGGCAGTCCGCCCATCGGAAACGGCAACGCGGATGTAAGCTGATAAGGGTTGATCGTGTAGAACCCGGAAATCGTGTAGGCAGAGTCCGCCGTCGGCCAGAGTGTCATCATCCATCGCTGACCACTCGCGCCAGTCTGATCCTGCGTAAAGACAGCGAACCGAGTTGGCTGAGAAGCAAAGTCGGCAACACCGCTTTTCTGATACGACAGCAATTGCTGCTTGTCGGCACGCTGAACCGTGTATCCCAGCGATGTTGATGAATGATCAAGGAACAGATCGCCTCGGAAGCCACCGAACAAATCAGGCAGTACGTAATCGATCTGCTGCAACGTGTATGACGATCCGGCGGCCGCTGCCACTGCCGCGTTGTCCAAAATCAGCGATGTGTCGCTGGATCGTGTTGCTACCGGGTAGCTCACACCGCCAACAGTAAACTCCGCATCCGCCGCCCAGGCCGGAAACAAAGTACCAACGCCAGTCACGACACCAGCCACAACAGTGACGGTCCCGGTCGCGTATGGAGCGTTGATGCTGAACGACCGGAACTTTGGCTGCATGAACGACCACATGTGAACCTGAAGCTCGTTCGGCAGTATGTCAGGTTCGTAAACCCACCGACAGCCGATATCAACGCACATGTTGACTCGCGTTGTGAAATCAGCATCATCCCAACCAGTGATGTCAATGCCCCGGCCCAGCATGTTGCCAGCGGCCTTCAGCAGATCGTCACGATTAAGCGTTAATGTTGAATCAGCCACGAACTTACGCTCCCGCGATTTGTACCTGACTCATCAGGTACGGTTTTGTCTCTGATCCTACCTTGACGTCGATCCATGCTCCCCGACGGCCGATGAACTTTCCGGCAGTCGGCTTATCGTCAATCAGGACCGTGACCTTGCTCTGCGCTGGGGTGTTGTCCCAATCGTCACTGGCCGGCAAGTCGCTGATGCTATCGACTTTTGCGTCATCTTCTGGACTGCACAGCAGGTCGCCAATAGTTGTGAACTCAATCGCAAACGCACGACCATCTTTGGTCGCGATCAACCAATTCATCACCACGCCCAATGCGGCCTGTTTCGTGATGACACTGCCGATACCCAAATTCTGACAGCACTTGAACGCCCATGCGTGCATCCGGACCAGCGATTGTGGCAGTGGCCGTTGATCCTCGCCATCATGGAACAGAATCGATCGGTAGTAACTGGCTGTTGTACGATCCATTGAAAACCCTTTTAGAATAAAACAAGATTGACGCGGCGACATTGTGTCGCCGGTCAACCAAGTAAGATTACACGAATAGCTGGGCACAAGTCCAGCGGTCAATCTTGCTTACACCAGCAGCGGTAGCGACAAGCTTCTGACCGAACAGTAATCCAAACCGAACGTCGGCAGGGAAATCAGTTCCGGTCTCGTTCGGAACAGCTTTCGTGTTTCCGCATGAAACACCGTTGACGTACCATGTCAGCAGTCCCGTACGGCGAGTGAATCGCATTCCGAGCTTGACATAAGTGTCGGCCACCAACACAACACACGCGGAGTTGACTGTCTGATCAGCAACGACACCAACACCGTCTGCCTTGTAGATCGTGTCAACAGACCCCGAACCCTCTGGCATTCGGAAGCCCACAAAGTTGCCAGTCGCAGCCATGATCGGAGGATCAGCAGCGGAAAGCGGGATATCAACCGTGGCTGCAACATTGTCCCAAAGGCCAATGATCATTCCGAGATTTGTGATGGAGCCAACCTTCACGCGAGCCTCGAACCACAAATCACCAAGCTGCGATGAAATCTGGAACACTGTCCGAATCGAGCGGATGAAATTCCCTTCATTGGCGGTCGCTTCAGTCAAAGCGATCTCGCCGCCTGTGACATCAGGGTAGGTGATTGTGCCTCCAGCGGAATTGAATCCAAAGTACGGAATACCAACCAGTGTTGCATCGCCTGTCACTGATGCGATTGATCCGCCGACATTGAAATCGTCATCAACAATAATGCCATTGACATTACCGTCGCGAATGTCCTCAAGAGGACAATCTGCCCAAACACCAGACGACAAGCCGCGACTTGTATCAGCGGTTCTTCCGCCGTTGTACTGCACTGCGTTAGACATGATCAAGACCTTTCAACTACTTCAGCATCGCCACTGAACCCCTCCAGTGGTCATTCGCTGCCTCGTGGCAACTGGGGTCCGTTCCCACACGGCTCTCTTTTCCGATCAACAAGATCGGACGGGATCACAAGAAAAAGACAAGGGCGGACACAAAACCGCCCTTGTCAGTCACGATTACTTCGCGAACACCGCACATCGGCGACGATTCGTACAGAGGATATTATAGGTTAAATCAACAAACACCCTATAATAGTTGTGTTGATTCGGGGCTGGTGTCGGCCCCGTTTCACGAAGGTAGTCACCCTTCAAGCAGTACGGATAGAACACCGCGTGATCAACCTGGTAAATCGGATCTGTCGCAGCCGTGTACACGGTCGTGTCATCCAGTTGCGGGACATAAACCAGCGGGTTCTTTTTGAAAGTCAGGGTGCCGTCGGTATCCTGGACGCCACCATGGCTGTTACCGACGCCAGCGGTATACGGCGCAATGTCACGACCGAGATTCTCGTTCTGAGCTTCGCCCACATTTTCAAAGGCACTTGTCGTGACTTCGTTCATGTAGTAACGGCGATCGTTCGCGCGCGGAGTGCTCATGTCCCCCTTCGTTACGGGTGACTTGAAGTTTGTCGCGCGGAGTGCGGTTCGCATTTTCGGCAGGAGATCCTGCTTGTTTACGGCCGCGTACTGTGCCGAGTAGTTTCGGAACTTCGGCGAATCAGTCAGGTTCAAGCCTGCGATTGTCGCGTGCATGACGCCGTCTGGTCCAGTCGGGTATCCACCCGTGAAGCCAGTCGTCGCGTTAAACACAATCCAATACGGCAAGCCGTATGGATTCAATCGGTCAGACGAATTCGGAACCTGCCACGCCTTGGCCTCCAATTCTTCCGCCAAGTCGAGCATCGCGACGTGTCGGCGAGGCTTGACAGTGTCGTTGATCGTGGACTTGCCACGATTCATTAGGATGTCAGTCTGGTAGTGGTATGCCCACTTGGACTGAGCATGACGCCACGGAACCTGGATATCATCCATCAGGTCTGGAATATCCACGTCATCAATGTCCGTCATTCCCGTGTGCGACGCAGCGCCAGACAACCGGGTCAACAGATTTTTACGGATTGCGATCCCGTCACCGAAGACGATCTTGTCGTCTTTCAGCCAGTGACTCATCATTTCATAATCGACGAGATTCTGGGCGATTTGCTCCCAGTTCATTCGATCCAAGTCCGGCAAAATGCTTTGGACCAAATCGGCTACGTCTTGTGGTGTGACAACTCCAGGCATGGTACTCTGTCTTTCTTTATGGTTTGTTTAGCCAGCAAAACCTACGAGTGACTTTTCCAGAATTCTTTTTCTTTAGCTGTTGCCGATGCCTGCCCTGTCAGGGCTTTGGTCCCTGAGGAACGAGGTCTCGACAACGCTTGTGAACCAGCCTTCTTGATGTCGCTTGTAAGCTCTTTGCGGGCGAATGTTTTGGTTTGTTTCCAGAAAGAGGCTTGAACGGCCTCTTGAATAAGTTCATCTTCGGACGGCATGGGCTTACCTCCGGACTGATAGCCGTTCATCAGAACCTCCATCTTTTGAAAGACTTGGTCCCGATTAGCGACAGCTTCCGGCGATGTCTTCATCAGATCTCCGCGTCGGCCATTGCCAAGCAGTGACTTGAATTCTTCGCCGAGTTTGTTGATCGAATCGTCAAACCGCTCACAGTGCGCTGCCCACGCACGGTCTCGATCGGCTTGGAAAACCTGCTTGACCATTGCTTCTGCTCTGGTAGCACGTTGCCACATTTTCTCCTGCAATCCGACGACATCTGGGTCGTGCCCCAGCTCAATCATCTCTGCCCAATCTGGTTCAACCTCAACTTCTTCAGCTGGAGTTTGATCATCTTTGGCGGGAGACTCTTTGCTTGACTGTCGTGCCTGCAGTCGCTGTTGTAGCTTCTCGACTCGCGCGACTTCCTTTTCCAGTGATTTCTCGCTGGTGAAGCCCTTGATCTCACCGAGTGTGTAACCAAGCTCAGTAGCTCGATCCAACAGTTCATCGCTGATGATATTCTCAGCGGATTCAACAGTTGACTGGGTTTCAGTCTCCTCTTCAGTTTCAACACTTTCAGTGTCTTCGCTGGCATCGTCTGACGTCTCGGACGGAGTTTTCTTTGTTTCGTTTTCGGCTTTCAGTGCCGAAAGATCATCGATTTCTGATGAAGGGCTGGAATCATAACCGGGATCAACAGCGGAATACTCGCTGGTGGAAACAGGCGTAGACTCGCTGCTGGAAACGCTTTCAGAAGCGACATCAGAATTGCCTTCGGTTTCCAGACTCATCAATCAGACCCTTAAAAGAAAATGGGAGCGCGAGTTTTTCAACTCGGCTCCCACAGAGGGCCGTGATGTTCTGTGGACATCTTCTGCGAGGAGTGGTAGCTATTCCACTGATCTCGCTATGTCCGTCTGCCTGTTACCGAGCTAATCAGCCCGGCTCCCGTTGTATTATTTACGAAACATTATGAAGAAAAAGAAAACCTGTCAAGCGATTTGATTATCCGCCAAGTGCTGAAATCGCCTGTGACCGTTGTTCGGGCGTTGAGTCAGCCCAAAATTTCCGCAATCCCTTAAATCCATCTTCCGACTGAACGACATCAAATGCCTGCTGAATGTATGACAGGTGAGCGTCTGTCATAATGCCTGCAAGACAAATCTCGTACGACTCTTTTAATTCACGCTTCGTTGATTCAGGAAGCATGGGTTTATTAGATTCTTTTCTGCGAATGTTCTCTTTGCTGACGATGTATTCCATCGCCCTGATGTCATCCTTGTCGGGTGCCTGAGACACGTTTATTGATAAGATTACTGTGGTCATTTTCGCTCTTCATTTATCAAATTTGTGACTAAAGATTTGGTTACCGATACTTTCGGCAACTTGCAGTCCTTATTTTTGGTTGGGGGTCTGAATACCCGCCCTGCCTGTCAAACATGCCAAGCGTTTCGAGAACCTTCTTTCTCTGCCCCTTGGATTCGAAGATAATGTCTCCGTCCTTTGTGTGATTCACCTGGCCACAACCCTGCGATCTCAGGTGATCCATGTGCTCTTTGATTTGTCCCGGATGAACACCGGCCGCAGAAGAGACCATTGGGTAGTTAGAAGGAACCGTCGAGATTGACGACATTCCTCCCCAATAAGTCTTGGCCGTGCGACCGTCGGAAAGTTTGATCTGGCCGTTCTTCACGCGGCGATCGTGATCTTTGAACGACATGGATAAATCAACCAATTCGCCATCATCAGTTTTGAATTCGTATACCGGCATGAAATCTTCCTTTAAGTCAACTAGGATTCCTGGCCGCCACCTGCGAGGGCCATCATTTCGCGCTGCTGGTCCATTCCACGATCTGTCATGCCTCGACTAACGTTTTCTCGCGTGTAGTTTCCGTTTGGTTTGCCAGGTTTCGGAGCTTGGCCACCGCCACCGAACTTCTCTTGCGGTGGCAATGCTTCCTGTATCATTGGAACTATCTGGGTGAGCTCAGGAAGATCGTAATACTTCGCTAGTTTTGACAAATATACGTAAACGTCTGGCTGAATGCCAAGTTGAATTGATGGCATAATATCCTCTCGCCAAATCGCCCGCAGAAGCTCAGCGCGTTGACCTGGAGAGACGGACGTCATTGAGTATGGCTCAATCGAGATTGCATACTGTTCGTAATCGCCGGTACGGACATCCATTTCTTGTCCGAATCCATTATCACGGCGAGGCCACTTGATTGGCAGCTTCATGTCCGTGCCTGGTATTTCCCGCGTCAGGTCAAATTCCTGCGTCGGATGATGATGCAGGTAGAACGCGACGTCTTCAAGGACCGCCTCGGTTGCAGACAGCAAAACCCCTTGCATTGATTCAATACGCACGTTCGCTGCCTGCTTAATCATCTGCTCCTGCCCCAACGTGGAGGCAGACGCCCCGAGCCCCATTTGTTGCGAAAGGTTGCCCATCATAAAATCAGCCATCGACTTCACGTTCAGAGCGAATCCCAGCGTCTGCTGATTGACACCCCCGAAGCTGGCTTCCCTGAATGCGTTCGGATTGCCAACCGCGATCACATCGCCGTCACTCGTCTTGATGATGGACTGGCCGTCAGTGACTCCCTGTAAGTCAGTGATGCCGATTGTCTTCTGCCGGGATGCCTGCTCACCGAGTTTCGTGTAGAGCTTGTTTTCAAGGTCATCCAATGCGATCCAGTTGGCGATGGGCGAAAGCGGCATGATGTTGTTGAGAACAGGATTGAATCCGAACATGTGATACGGACCATGCTTTGGACCCTCCCATTTAACGGTCTTTAATGGTCTGTCGCCGCCATCGACCGAGAAGGTTACAATCTCGTTCTCTTCAGGCACGAAGATCTGCCAGATCTCGCACATTTCAGTAAATGAATCGGTGTTCGCATTGCCGTCAGGCTTTGAGATGTTGGACATCCCGTCACGGCCGGCACTCATCTTTTCGATAGCCGTCAGTTGTCCTCTCGCCTCCTTATTGAACGTGAGATCTTTCTTTGCTTCAGCGAGCGACATTCGATACTTGTGCCCCCAGAACGAGACCTGACGGCGATCCCATTTCGTGGCGGTTGTGTCGAACACGAAGTCGTCGAACATGATCGCTTCGCAGAACACCTCTGTGATCGGCAATATCTCGCCGTCGATTTCCGGCGAGTCTATAATGTCGAGACCGACTTCCATGATGCCAACAAGAAAAATGGCAGACAGAACCCATAGTCGGTGTTCAGCCTCAAACTTCATGTTCTTGAGCGCCTGGTTCATTGCGAGCTCCAGCTCAATGGCTGAAGACTGAAGTTCCGGCCGGTGCGTGAAACACAACACCTGCGGGTTTCTCGAAGAGAGCTGCTGTAGCAATGACTCGACCGACAATTGCAGCATGTTGATTGGGCGATCGTCGCCATTCTGCTGGCCGTAGTGCGGGCCGGTGTATGCTTTCATGGCTTCTGCCAGTTCATCCCTGAACGGCTTCAGTTGTTTCAGGTTTGGCTCAATGGCGTTTTTAAGGGCCATGAAACGTTTATGGTCCATTTGTCACTCCGGTTTCCAGTAAGACTTCTGACCGATCTTCTTCATCGACTTCTCATACTGCTCGCGTCGCCACTGGAATGACCCGTGCGGAGCTTCGTTTTTCACATCAGATTCCCGCTTCACCTGATAGCCGTCGATGCCCAGTACAGAACAACCCAATGCAATTGCCGCATCGCCGTGCGCCAGGCCCATTCCAGCGCCGTCGTCAGTCACTTCTGCAGCCGAGTGAACCAACCTGCCGTTCTTCATAAAATAGCGGCCGCACTCCTTTAGGGCCAATAATGAGTTCAGTTGAACTCGCTTATCCCGGACTGCTGATTCCATGTTTTTCAACAACGCAAGCCCTCTGTCGTTATTGACGTAGCCGATTTTCTCAGTCACCTGTCGATACGCGATTCTCGCTTTTAACTCGTGGTAGACATTCCCGTATCTCAAATCCTTCACGACTTTATTGATGAACAATTGGCCCAGGGGGCCGTTTACTTCCGGCACAAGATACCCGTTCCAGAACCATTTACAAACCCAGACTGCCAACTCGCCAAATTGAATTGGATCAAGGCGATTCGACCGCCACTCGAAAACATGATCTCCGGAATTTCTCTCAATGACCTCCAGAACTGAGTAACTCGACCATCCCCCGCCCGTGCCTGCTGCCACGTCGGCTCCAATCGAATACTCGCCTTTTGGTGGCCTTCCATCTACCAGCAAACACCACAACGACGTCAGTCCGCCAAGCATCAGGCTTTCGAACATCCACTCATTCTGCTTCGATGGATTCCTAACGATATCCCCTTGCATTAACGGCGGCTTCGTCTTCTCCATCGCACTTGCCAGAAGCTGCGGATTGAAGATCTGCGCAGTCGCTCCCCCGAAGTTTCTGTCGAGTTCTGCGGCGATAGATTGCGGCGTTGAGCCAGGACGCATCCAGACGTGGTCGTAATAGAGCGAGCGTATCCTATCATCGACAATAAACGGGTAGTTCTGACCGGGTTTATTTGGATGTTTGTATGTCCCGTCGTTGTTTGAAAACTTGCTCCAGAATTCAACATCGTCAATCGCAAGATGGTACGTGTCAGTACCTAACTTCGTCTTTCCGTGGTAAAGCCCCCGGCGCTTGTCTTCGTCGTCTTTCCAGTCCACGACAACCCGGACCCCGTTGCGGCTGTCGTCTGTCATCACGTCATAGAACGCCCCTGCCATACCGCGATCGCGGTTCGCCGTTGAGACAAACACGCGGCATGGCGTAACGTGGACTGTCGAGTCCATGGCCGCGTAATCTTCGCCATGCTCGAAGAAGTGAAACTCATCCATTAACAGATACGCTTTGCGGCCTCCACGCGCGATGTCTCCCTTCGCCGCATACGCCGTTATGGACGATCCGTTTCTAATGTTTTTCAAAGTGTTCTTCGAAATGTTCCGTTCGTAGTCTGCCGGTGAAAATAACCAAAACGGTAATCTCCTCAACAGGAACTCTAATTTGGAAAACAACGCATCCGGGTCGTCAGGGTTGTTCGCCGACAACAAATCCTTCGAGACGAACCCGATGTGCGTCTGATCGTGAAAGATGAAATCCCACGACGTAAGCGCCCCCGCGATAATCCATGAGATTCCTGTCTCGCGTGATTTCGGAATGATAATGTCGTTCCGGCCCAGGTGTTCAACGCATTTCAGGATCAGGTCATCCTGATACTTGCGTGTGATGAACGGAATGATTTTGTTTGAGCCGTAACGATTGTTCGTGTTCCATTCCTGACGCTCTCGCGTCTCCATCAAATAGCAGAACGTGTTGATGAAGAACAAAGGATCGCGGGCACACAGCATCCAGATTTCGCGAGCGTTTTCCTGGCTATCGTATCCAAGCTCCAGTAGCAATTTCCTGAATCGCATGTTCAGGACCGTGTTCTTCGGCGTCAGGGTGCTGTACACAGCGACATCCCGATCAGGGACGCCGATTAACCTTAGTGTTTCACAAGTTGACCTAACGCTGTCTGCCATGGTGTTATGCCACAGATCTTTCAAGTTTCAGTTACTTTATCCCGAGTGCGTTATTTTAACCCACTGTTCAGCAACGCTGTGAGCCTTTCCAATCTGGAAAACAATGCCTCTGTTGGACTCTTCCTTGTTTTATAGCAGGCAATGTACTGGTCTTTTGCCTTCACTAATTCGCGGAGCTGATCCCGCTCGAACGCGAGCCCTCTCGCCACTTCTCCGCCAAACTTAACGAGTTCCGCAATTTCAATTTCACTGGGTATCACCGGTAATGCCATAGTTGCTTTGTCCCGACTTCAAATCGTATGCGTGCCTTCCACTCCACGGGCCTCGCGAAGTTTTGTACGCTCAGTCAACCACATCAACGCCTCTTGCACTGATGCCAACGCAAGATTGCTCTCAGCGCAAGCAAACGGGCCAGACTGGAAGTCAGCTAGTCGATCTTCAACTATCGCCAGCAGTGCTTCGATGCTGATTCCATTCACTTCTCCAGCCTCCAGAATTGCCCCTTTCTGGAATTTGATATCCACTGCGTCACATGCCGGTCCGTTGTGCGAATGCTCGATGCGGTAATGATGGCAAGCATTTCCAACACCGGGCTCATCCACAACAAGGATCGTCAACGCTTTGTTCAGCACGTTGGTTCCGTGCTTGGTAATTTCTCTCAATTTACGCCCTTCTACAAGTGGCAATTCATCCACCACAGACTCATTGATGACTGAATCGTAACTCGCCTCGAAAATATGTGGCTTGCATGGGTAAAACTCACCCTTGACGCCCTTGATAATCCAATCACGGCATTCCGCACGCATTGTGCCTTCCAGGGTCTCAATGAAAAGATCGGTGCCGTTGTGGCTTGCGGTATGCCCGTTGTACGTAATCCATCCAACAAGGCTATCTAAATGCGATCCATCATCGTTGTTTGTAATGAATTGCCTCGCCTCAATCTCTACTGGTTTCTTACGAAATATCGCCATTTTCAAATCTCCAAAAGCCGCATTGTAAAAAAAACGAACCGAAACGGCTACCTCGGTTCATTTTACGTCGCGTACGACTGGAAGGATGCTCTTCGCAAACACGCCGACAAAGTTTCCCAACGGACACGAAACCGGATCGAAACGTTTCTAAGTCTTCAATAAGTCTTCAGAACTTCTGCAATAAGTCTTCAAAAAGTCTAAAGTCTTCAAAGCCCGCAACAGCTTGTTGCGGGCTTTTTGCGTGCCGCTAATGTCCAGCAATCGAACACTGAATTGACCGTGTTCGCAATTCACCTTTGCAGGACCGAATCAATGCGACAAAAACAGGCTACGGCGGACACACACCAGCCGATCGACGACGGCAAAACCTATACGATGCCTGCATTCATGGCGGCGACTGGCTGGGGGCGTCATGCACTCAAACACGCACGACAGCAGGGGTTGAGAGTCGTCAAAGTCTCTGGCCGGTGTTTTGTGCGTGGGAAGGACTTTTCTGAGTTCCTCGGCAAGCTGGCTGACAGCGAGGTGAACTCATGAGCGGTTATCTCGACGGCGACACTGGCGCCCAATGCCACCAGGCACTACGTGACGGCAGGACACTCGAAGACGTCGCAAGCCGTCTGCACATGGACACAGAGTATCTCGGGCGGCTGTTGCAACTGCCGACGGCACCGACAGCCAGCGACGATCCGGACGGCGATTTGTGGGCAACCGATAGATTGGACGGGGTGTTATGAGCAACACGCCAGCAACTCTAAAACTCGAAGACCTCGCTATCGAACCCCTCAGCGAACTCTGCAAAGTAGCCTACGAAGAAACAGCGTGGGCGCTCGAAAGCACGCTCAAGAAGGCTATCAATTTTGGGCGACTGCTTTGCATTGCAAAAGCAAAGATACCGCATGGTGGATGGTCAGTATGGTCAGTGTACTGCCTTACCGCAAAACGGACAGAACGAGCACAGCACCGCCGGGATCTTCACACTCCCTTTTTTACCCAATTTCTGAACCTCGACGCACGGCCCAGACATGGTGCTTTTACCAGTCAGGAAATTGATTTGTATGTGCTGCGTCAACTTTAATCCACTCGGAAGCAGTTTTTTATTTACTTGTTCAACGCATTTACACCCTGTCGATTTCTTCGCCACATTCAGCCTCCTGAGCAACACTCGGCGCAATCATCTTTTGCCACCAACCGCCCATGTGTTCAACATCTCGTAAACAAGTCCACCCGAGCTGACCTTGCGTGGCGAAATACTTTCCATTGGTCCGTAAATGGAACACACTCACTGGCACCGGGGGCTGTCGGGATCTTCGTCCCACCACCAATACCACCGAATCTCGTCGATTTTGTCGTAAGTAAACCAACCGCGATGTTCCATTTTCAACTGATAAGAATCAGGCACCAAAATCTCCTTATCGAAAACAACAGTCGGCCTCTTGTCGCATTTCGGACACGGATTCTGGTATTCGTCATGCGGGCAATGCAGTCCATACCACACATGCTGACAATACTCGCACTTTCGCTCGAAATGCCAACTTGGCTCTTCATCAGAGCCTGCACTAACTGCGAATTCACACTCGCACTCTTCGCTCATGGTGTCTTTTCCTGTGCCAGAAATTTATCCCACTCGACCTGGTGTTTTCTGCACTCGGTCAGAACATCAAGTGGATATTTTTCCATCAGTTCTTTCACGATCGCTGTCACATCCTGTGTCAACGACTTCTCCAGCCGTTCGATAACCTCGAACTGCGCGCGGCGATCATCAGCCATCCGCTGGCTTGTGATCGCCCCGGCCAGCTTAGCTTTGGCGTCTTCACGCTTGGCGCAGATTTCGAGGAACTTATTCGGCTCGGTCCTGGAATAAAGGTACCACGACCATGCGGCCATTGATGATGCCATCAACGGAGTCACATTCGGCAAAGCCATGTTCCGGTACGCGAAGTCGATGTCGCCGTCCGCGTCTGTCGGATTTCCGCGAGTTCGCTTCTCCAGTATCCGAAGCTGGACGTCGAAGTCCTTATCGGCCATTTTACCCTTGCCAAGATTAGCCGATTTTCTGGCATGTTCTTCATCGCTAACATCACTGTGTGTGTCGCTGTCGTCCAGTTCGCTGGCTTCTTTTCGGATACCTGCTGCCACCCTGCGATCCTCCTTTTTCTTGTCGTTCTTGTTTTTGTTGTACCTGGCCACCTGGTCAGGTGTCCGGCGGTCATACCGCATCTTTCCATACGACAACCCTGGAGCGACTGGTTCATCGTCGTCCGTCACTTTATCGCCCCCAACAACTGCTGCCGAACCCAGTCTGAGATCGATTCAGCGTTTGCTTTTTTGGCGAGTTTTTCAACCGCCTTGACGTCGTTTTTTGTCATCCGGACTCGCAATGTCTGACTCTTCATTAACCCGTCTGGTTTTTTCATTTCTTAAATCTCCAATACAAAAGGAACACACTTGACGCCACACTTGTATCAGGTTACCGTATGGCTGTCAAGTCTTTTAAGAAAGAACAAACAATGAACGCAATCCTCTACACACGATTCTCGCCTCGCCCTTCGAAAGAGGGGGACGCAGAACGAGTCGCCGCAAATGAAGACGCTGATTCCATCATCCTGCAGCTCGATGTCTGTAATCGTTACGCCATGATGAAGGGGCTCGTTGTTACAGAGACGATCAAAGACCCCGAGACGTCAGCTCGGCATACTCCGCTGTTTGAGCGAGAAGGCGGATCGCGTCTCAAGTTCCTGCCTCGTGGCACGCACGTCCTTTGCTCAAAACTGGACCGCGCGTTCAGGGATACCAGCGATGGACTGCTGAGTACGGACCATTTCAGGAAGAACGGCATCATCCTGCATTTCTGCGATCTTGGTGGCTGCACTCTCGACATCTCGTCGCCCGAAGGCCATTTCATGTTCACGATACTTTTGGCAGCAGCGTCGCTTGAGCCTCTTCGCACAGCAAGTCGAACGAGCCTCGCAATGAAAGACCGCCAGAAGAACGGCCAGCGAATGACCAGCGCGGCCACGCTCCCGTTTGGGCAAATGGTTGACCCGAATGACGACTCGCTAACGATCCCGTGCCAAGAGGAACTCGACGCCATTATACACGCGAAGTCAATGCGAAAAAACAACCTCTCTTTGCGTGATATCGCAAACTACATCGGCCCGATCCGCGGCAAGATCCTCTCGCCGCAATCTGTCAAAAACATGCTCGCAAAAGAATAAGCCTGAAAGTCAGTTTTCCAAATCCTGTTTCAAGAAAGAAGTCCCCAAATGGCATTTTATTACCAAATTGTATCCCAAACGCCCATCAGAGATCTTGCCGTAATATGGATTAGGGAAGGTGGTAAAGTCGCAGACATTCGCCCCGTGATCGCACAAGCTGTTTTGAAACACATACACGAAGACCCGGATGATGATTGTTTTTCTTCAGGCTTCATTGCGTGTTATCCTGGTGATTATATGGAAATTGATATTGTTGGCTGTCCGTATGCGTTTCCCGGTGCAAAACTCGACGTGTATTATGTTTTGCCGTGCTCATTGGATCAATGGCGAGATCTCTTCAAGTCAGATAAGTATAAAGCAAAGATTGCGCAGATTCTGGGATCTGAATACCTCGACCTTCAGTTGACTGAATGGACTCATGGTCCAATGTTTAGTTGACACTTCCGAAAAAATTACGTAACGTTTGGGTTCAATCGGTTGTACAAGAATCGATTCAAAGTCTTTGCGGGTAATTCCGCACTGAGAAACCCACTCCAACGCTCTACCGGTGGACGTGGGTTTTTTCATGGAGTTTTCAAAGATGAAAAAAATTCAGTTTTTAGACCATACGCCGCTGAAAATTAAGGCAATAAGAAAGAGTGTTGAAAAAATATTTAAGAAAAAGATTTCATATGATGAAATCATTCTTCATCTAAGAAAGAAGAACGAAAAGAAAGAGGCATTAACCTGCTTTTTAGAAAAAAAACTAATAGAAGCCGAGATGCCTTTCTTTAATGTTTATCCAAAAGTTGTCGAGGCGCTTATTCGAACCTCGCTTTCAATTGTTCCAGAGACAATACCACGATCAATTATCCATAGTCTCGGATCAATCTGCATAAAACTACCTCTTGATAAAAACAATAGAGGATTTGACTTTTTCATTCTTTCTGTGTTTAACAGCGAAACAATGAAGGAGATGGAAAGCCTAGGATGTTCACGAATTTTACATGTTGAAAACATTCCTTCAATGGTGGTTTTTGGTCAAGGTGACAACGAGGGATTCACATTAGCCGTGCCGTTGGGTATGCGTGTCAGTGATGTTCAATCTCAAATAAGTGATGAAGCAATCGTAGATATAGCAAAGCCATTTATCCGCATCGCCCTTGGCGTGATGATGCTGGCCGCTGATCCTGATTACATTAAGCCTGTGCTTCTAAAAGCCGACGAAGATAAAACAACACCAATTGAAGAACGAATTGCCAGAGCTCGCAATCGCGGAGTCTATGGGTTCACGATAGGTGAAGAGATCGAACGCTCACCACACTTCCGCAGGCCGCACTTCGCAATCCGATGGACTGGCAAGGGTGGCGAGATCCCAAAACTTGTCGCAGTTAAGGGTTCGATTGTCGGCAAGAAAGAACTTGTGACCGTGCCTACTGGCTATGAAAACGACGTGCGAAAATGAACGACATTTCATCGCTCGGTTGGTTCCTGTGCCCACTGTCTGGTTGACACTTCCGAAAAAATTACGTAACGTTTGGCCCGCGAGTTTGTATAGAAGCATAGCTCGCATACAATTCACTATCATCAGCCCCCCGGCTGATCTTTGCCCGCCGGTGACGTGCCTTCTATCACGTTGCCGGCGGGATTTTCATGGATTGATGGATGAACGATCTCTCGTCGCTGAGTTGGTTCTTGTGCCCAATGTTGTCGGGAACGAAGAATCCCGGCAGCATCCTCGGAAAAGAATGGCCGTCAAAGTGTTCAAACGACCCGAGCGTCATCAATTCATGGCCGGCCGGATCCAATATCGGCGTCCTGCTTGGTTCGAATTCGGGTTTGATCGACCTGGAATACGACAGCGATCTTGGCGAACAGCTCGTCAATGACTGGATGGCTGAATGCGGAAACACGGTAACGCCGACATACAAATCCGCGAAGTCCGTGCATCGCCTGTTCAAGTGGGATGACAAATTCGCACTCGAAGGGGCGAAATTCGGCCACATGGGCGTTGAATTCAGGTTTGGGTGCAATGTCGCCCAATCAGTTATTCCGCCGTCATTGCACGAATCTGGCGTTCATTACGAATGGCTTGAAGGACTCTCGCCGTGGGAATGCGAAGTCGCCGCGCTGCCGGAGAATGTCTACAAAAACTTCCTGATTATGAAGTCGTCGCAGGAAAAGGCCGTCGCGAAGGCCGTCAAAATCGACCCGAGATATCAATCCGGCGATTCACTGCTGACGAAGGCCCGAAACCACATTGAAAAGACAATGGATTGGGAAACAATCCTTGCGGTAGACGGTTGGAAATTCTGCCGCAACCGTGGAAATGCTCAAGACTGGTGGCGGCCGGGCAAAACGAAAGGCAGCATCAGCGCTACCGTGAATTTCGGCGATTCGAACACGCTGCGAGTGTTCTCGACGTCCTGCGACCCGCTGGAACCTGATTCATCGTACGACAAGTTCGCGTACCTGTGCATAACGAAGCATGGCGATGACCCGGTCAAAGCAGCGTTCGCCCTGTGCCCCAAGGAATCTTTGGAGCGTAAGAATCAACCGAAAATCACCGTTAAAAACAGGCCACCCGTCGCGCCCGCCGTGCCAACGCCGCCAGTGGTGCCCGCAGAAACGGTTCCACCTGCTGTCAAAGCCGTTGGCAACCTGCGGAATCGCGTCAAACCGATTCCGGATGCCGTCGCCAGCGAGCCATCGCCTGACGCGGAAATCCGCATAGAAGTGAACCCGGTACCAGCCTCCGAGTGCATCCCCGTAGTCGATGACGCATGGGTTCTCGATCCTGCAGACGACGGTATCGACGATCCCGAGTCAGACGAAGACTTCATGGCGACGATGGTTCCGAAGACAGGAATGATCCGGGCCGTGTACCAATACTATCAAGTCGTTTCGCAATATCCGTCGGCAATTTTCGGCATGGCAACAGCTCTGACCTTCTGCCAGACGATGTTCGGGCGGCGAATTCGCAGTCAAACAGACCTTCGCACCAACGATTACAACATCGCGATGGGCACGACTGGCTGCGGGAAAGAAGCCTGTGAAAACACGATCTACAATCTGTTCAAATCTGTCGGAAAAGATCTCTGCCACCCGTCAGACATGCAATCCGGGAACGGATTGCTGGCCGCAATCCATGCCCAACCGCACGGGCTCTGGCTTTGCGACGAATTCGGCATAATGCTTGAGTCAATCATTGATCCAAAATCAAACCCGCATTTGAAGAACATTGCAGCGCATCTGTTGAAGTTCTACACGAAGGCCAACAAGGATTACGGCGGCGCTGGCCACGCTAGTGGTGTCCGAAACAAAACCATTCAACCCCATCTGTCAGTGCTCGGAATGTCCACCCCGCTCGTTCTCAGCTCGATTACAGCAAAACAAGTTGATCAGGGGCTCTTCGGCAGGCTGGCATTTTTCGTGTGCCAGGATCGCCCGAAAAAGCGAATCAGCCCTCTTCAGCCGCCGAAAGAGTTTCTGGTCAAGATGGTCCAGAGATGGATCGAATGGGAACCGATGCGCCCAGGCAACGTGAACAAAACCCCGAATCCCGAAATGATGTACATGACTCCAGAAGCATGGGATCGCTGGGACAAGCACTCAGACGACATTCGGGAGAAAATGGACATGGAAGGCGAGCTTCGTGCCGCCGTCTGGGTTCGAGTCGCCGAACGCACAATGAAGCTGGCAATGACGCATCGAGCCGCCCGACTCGCCGAAGACCCCGCCCACGCCGACTGGGGCTCAATCCACATGGAAATGGAAGACATTGACTGGGCGATCAAGCTGTCAAACCATATCGGGAGAGTCTCCTGCAACCTGCTGCTCTCCGAAGTTGAAGACCGCCAGATGTCCGAAGCCCAAACAAAAATCCTCACCGCCGTCCGGTCACAGGAATCAATCACGCAGAGAGTCCTCAGCAGCAACAACAAGAAAATCACCACCGCCCAATTCAACGCCGCCGCCCTCGCCCTCGAAGCCCAGGGACTCATTAAAATCAGCCGTATCAAGCCCCAAAATGGCGGTCGTGAAAAAGTAGTGTACATCAAGACCAAGAAAGGCGGAGAAGACTGACGGTGATCGTGACGGCATTTGGCGGCAATCGAGCGATTGCCGATTTTTAAGATTCGTCTGATGATATGGAATATGATTTTTCCATATTACATACCGTTTCGATTGCCGTCGGTTGCCGACCGATTGACGTCAAGGTAAACGGCAATCGACTAGGATAGCTGGGCAGGATAGGCAAGATCACTTTGGTAAGAAACAAAGGAAATCCGAAGGATATAGGGGGGGTGGTTATACTTTGTATAGTCTCTCAGACCGATTGCCGATAGTTTCTGGGTATTTCTCTTCAGGTCTGTTTCAGGTCAGTTTTACCATCCATATCTCGCTGGTGTTCCCCCTCTGTAGACAAAAACTGACGGCAGTCGATTTCCATATTGCATTTCAATCCATAATCCATACTGTACGGACGGCAAGAAAAACACGCCAACCAAACAACCATTGTCCTCAACCAAATCCGATGCCGGAATCCCAGCAACGGTAGGAAACAAATATGATCGAAGAAGCAACGCCGGAAGACATGACCAAGTTCAAAGCACGTAAAGGTGGAGGCCCGCCTTCCAACACGCGAATCAGAATGGATTTGCTCGATATCGGATCAGGATGCACTATCAAAAACGAGCCTGACATGACAGAAGCAAAACGAAGAGCACAAGTCATTGCCTCAAATCTCCGTAAGACAGGCAAGCGATTCTCTGTAAGATGGCTCTCTGAGGACAAGGACACCGTTAGGGTGGTAAGAACCCTGTGACACAATCGGATCGCGTCTCAGGGCATTCTCACGATCTTGGGGACGTCCTGAGAATCTTTTTATCAAAAATTTGATAGAGGGGGATAAAGGCTAACCCCGCAGCGTTCGCCACGGCGATGGCAGGGGGCTGGGCAAAAACTCAAGCAGACATGATCGCCGAGCCGGATCGATGCACATGCCAGTTCATCGCCCATCAATCAAAAATCCCTGTATTTATGGCCATATTCGCTGTCAATGAGCGTTCCCTCGTTGACACGCACCATGAGTGATATCATATCGACAACAACACAGTGTCATCGCACTGACTACACACACACCATGCCTGTAGTCAGTGTGATACAGGCCGTTATCGGCATGATGACACGGCCATGAGTGCGCATCACCGAGTTGTAGCGCTGGCTACAATTCCCACCCATCCTCCAACTCCGAGTATCAATCAGCACTCGTACTGCACACATGCACAGCACTCAGACATCCGGATCTCACGAACGAACAAATAGGATGATGGTATTTGTTCGTGAGCATCCCTGAGAAATACTTCCGAGCCGAACGTGCGAAAACACTGGCTTTCTCGTGCTCCCGAAACTATTTCCGATAATCTTCCGAAATGCAACCGGAATTGTTGTAACATTCCCGTCTGAGTTACGTATTGACATGTAGGAACTTCAATCACCCAAACGAGGACAGAACAATGAAATTGACGACAAGATCAAGCTACGCGGCCAACGGCATGGAAATCGGGATCGACTGGCAGGTTGATGGAAAACGCGCAACACTGGTTGCGCGTGTTGTGGTCGCTGACCGGTTTGAAACGCACACGCTATCGCATCAGGACACAATCAATATCGTGCGGACCGCAATCGATCACACAGACTACGCTCGCGTCTACCATGACATGATTTCGTGATCTCCACGCAACCCCTGCCTCGCGTGGAGGCAGGGATCTTTCAGTAACAAAGTTTTGGCCCGCAAGGCCTGGAGAATTTAAGATGACTCAAATCAAAATTGCTCAGGGAAATGTAAATGTGATCTGCGAACTAATCGCAGAAATTTCAGGAAACGTAAAGTCACCAACTGGTGATACGGTTCCCGTG
>Ga0209284_10002628_pt1 | contig 23975 bp, 9 predicted proteins | sample FRY03_FD_187211 | JGI IMG/M metagenome (GOLD analysis project Ga0209284, IMG submission 187211) | Freshwater microbial communities from Lake Fryxell liftoff mats and glacier meltwater in Antarctica - FRY-03 (SPAdes) (version 2) | ecosystem: Environmental > Aquatic > Freshwater > Ice > Glacier...
CACTTCATGCTCCAGACCAGAATAGAGATGCACGACGAGCTGCCGCTGCTCTCCTGTTCGGACGTCAAGCTGGTGCTGGCACGTACGCTGCTCAATAAACTCCACACATCGCAGGGCGTGTGGGAGGCCATCGAAAACAGGCACAGGCTCAGGCAGCAGGATTTGAGCAGAAGAAGACATCATAATTGATTTGACAAAGTAGAATTAAGCGGTAATTGTCTAGTCAACGCGTTGGTATAGAGAATAGTATAGGTAGATTAAAAAGGTATAGGATTATGTCGGATCGATTAAGAATGCGAGACTTTGAGATATATGACGATACTCTGGAAGTCTGTGCTGGCCTCTGGAATTTCTATTCAACTAACTGATTTATAATATTGCAACAAGTCTAATACTGGTTTTTGGGCTTTTATTGTAGCTTGGATTCAAGTAATAAACGCAACAGTGGTTTAAAAAAGCCCGGCTTCAGAAAACTTCATACTTTTGGGTCGCCAAACTCAAAATAAGTATGAATCATCTCACGCTGGAACAAAGGTATCAAATTTGTACCTTGGTTGACACAGGCCACTCGCAAGGCTATATCGCTGAACAGGTAGGGGTTTACAAATCAACCATAAGCCGGGAGCTATCCCGCAACAGTGACGGGCGCAACGGGACCTATCGGCCTGAACTGGCCCAGCGCAAGCGAGACGAACGACAGAAGGAGAAACCCAGCAAAAAGCGCTTCACGGCTGGCATAGAAAAGTACGTGAGGGGCAAGCTCAAAGAGGACCTGAGCCCCGAGCAGATCGCCGGAGAAGCCAAGCGTAAAGGTGTGGAGTGCGTCTGTGCCGAGCGCATCTACCAGTACGTGTGGGCCGACAAGAAGCAGGGCGGAAGGCTTTACCGTCATTTGCGGACCAAGGGTAAGAAATACGCCAAACGGGGCAGTTTGAGGGGAAAAAGGGGCCAGATCAAAGGCCGAGTCGACATTGACCAGCGTCCGGCGATCGTTGACCAGAAGCAGCGGGTGGGCGATCTGGAGATGGATTTGGTCGTCGGCAAGGGCCAGAGCGGCGTGCTGCTGATTATCAACGACCGGGCCACGGGGATGCTGAAAATGGCCCGGCTGGATAGCAAGGAGGCGGCCCTGGTGCAGGCCAAAGCTGTCGAGATGCTGGCCTGCTGGAAACCGCTGCTGCACACGGTCACGACCGACAACGGCAAGGAATTCGCCCACCACCACAAGGTTGCAGAAGAGCTGGAGGTAGAGTGTTACTTTGCCAAGCCCTACCATTCCTGGGAAAGGGCAGGGCGGCCTGTGCCGAGCCAACGAAAACCTCAATGGGCTGGTGCGCCAGTATTTCCCGAAATGGGTCAGGTTCGACCGCGTCACCCAACAATGAGTTGACCAAGTAGTAGTAATTTTAAACCAAAGACCCAGGAAGAGGTTCGGGTACCGATCACCCGAGGAAGTTTTTCAAAGCGCTACTTTAAATAACCAGGGTGTTGCATTTATAACTTGAATCCACCTAGCCTTGCTTTATTATGCATTTCAGTTTTTCAAGAGAAACTCCCAAATCAAATAAATCGATGCCTACATCAAATTGACTGGCCTCCAGTTTTTTACAGCATGTCGTTGTGCGTATGCTTTCCGAAGAAAAATTGCGTACCAAAATAAGAATGAACGCTGACGATCGGCCCCCGCTTGGCGGTCGCGCCACCGAGTTATTGATGGGTGAATTAATTCGTAAACTTTCAGCCCTGAAAGTGCATGACACGTCAGCCCAGGGTGAAGCTGCTGCCAAGAAAATTTTGTATAAAAAGCTAATCCACTATTTCCTGCGCATTCAGAAATTTAGCCATGTTTTGATGAATTCCCGCGCCCTGATGATTCACGTCCATTGCCAGGATTTTATCAAAAAAGGCCACCGCCTGACTTGTATGACCATTGGCCAGGCCCAGGTTACCGAGGGCCATCAGGTAGAAGCAGTGAATGCGGTTACGCTCATTCAGATCCGTATCAAAAACGAGCATGTCGGGTAGCGATACGGCAAAATAATCGAGCTTAATCGTATCGTCCTGATGGGTTTCTCCGTACTCAATCAGTTTCCTGAAAAGTGCCTCGGCCCGTTCGGGTTGGTACAGTTTTTTCCAGGCCAGGCCCTGATAAAAAAGTTTATCAGGCTGCTGATCATTGTAGAATATGGCTTGCATGGGCGCGTCCAGGCCTACTGTCGCCCGCTCAAAAAACATCGTTGCCGCCGCCGTATCGCCCATGGCTTCGTGCGCCAGCCCTTTCAGATAAAAAATATCATTTTCCTGCACCCCATATAATTTACCTTCGCCCAGGTTGAGTGGATAGTTTTCCGCAGCATTCAGTAAATCAAGTGCTTCGGCGGGGTTCCCATCTAATAATGCTTCTTTCGCCAGTTCGATGTGACAGAGTAGGTATTGTCCCACTACTTTGCCTTCGCCCCCTTCCCACGGGTGAAATTGTCGGGCAGCCAGCAACGTGCGGGCAGCCTGGTACTGACCCAACTGATTGTACAGCGTAATCTGTTCCAAGTACAAATCGTCGCGCTGTTCAGTGGCCGTTCCGTATTTTTCCAGCCGGGCCAGCCGATCGGTGGGATCGTGGTTGAGCTTCTTACAGAGCTGGTCTAGTTCCATCAGTACCCGCGCGTCAGTCGTGTCCAGCGCGAAAGCACGTTTCAGCATCGCGAGCGCCTTATCCGATCGCTGTAATTTGTTCTGATAGGCCAGCGATAGATTTCGGTGTACGGTCGGAAAGGTATCGTCCAGTGTAGCCGAGCGCTCCCAGGCATCCATAGCTTCCGGGTATTGGCGGTTACCATACCAGAAATTACCGAGGTAGTACCAGGTCCGAGCGTGATTGTAATCTGGTTGAGTGGTAGCCCATTGCAGCACGATAAGCTCATCGAGGCGGTTAGGAAATACGTAGTCCGGACGGGCTTGGGTAGCTTTTTTCAGGTAAAAATCACGCAAATCTGCTTCGTTCTGCTGATGATAGAAGTGCGCAAGAAAATAATAAATAAGGGGATAAACTTCGGCCTGTTCCAGTTCCAGGAGCATTTGAGCCGCTTCATCAAACAACCCGGCCCGGCTGTAATCTAGTGCGTACTCCAGATAATTATGGACGTAGTGCCGCATGAGGTGGTTTAACTCCTGCCGTAATTGGGTGTATTCGCCATCGACTTTTTCAATCAATACGCGCTCAAACAGACAGCCGAAATGGAATTTGTCGATGGCCAGCGTATCATCGATAAGTCGTTGCGCTTCGGCTATCTGGCCCGTTTTGCGGAGCAGCGCTACTTTCAGATGCCGAGCTGAGTGGCCGTGCCAGTTGCGTACCAGCGAGCGTTCTGTGAGCTCGAGTGCATGCCCGTAGTCGCGCCGCTGCGTGGCGATACGGGCCAGTTCCAGAAAACTGGTATCCTGCCAGGCGGCGTTCCAGGTGGCTTTGAAGAAAGCATCGAAGGCTTCGGCAGGCCTCCCCAACTTGTTCATACACAAGCCCAGGTTGTAGTACGCTTCGCCGTCGTAAGGATTAGGATTTCGGGTGGTAAGCGTCTGGATGGCCGCTCTGAAATAGGGTTCGGCTTTGGGAAACTGCCCATGCCGATAGTGCCAAAGTCCCAGAGCGTTGTTGCAGCGGCTATCTTTTGCATCACGGCGGAGGGCTTCTTCGTAGTAATCAGTCGCCAAGTACGTAGCGTGGCGGTACTGCTCGATGTGGTGGCCTGTCAGGTAGAGTTGCTCGTTGTTCTCGACTTCGGCGGGTGCTTTGGCCGCAATGGCGGGTTCCGGGATGGTACCTTCGGCGTCAACTTCTTCGGGTTGATAGGCCACTAATTCCACACCCTCAGCTGTTGTGACGCTTAGTTGAACGGCAGTTTGGTTTTCTGGATTCGCCGTTATGTTTTGAATAAAAGGCTCGGCGGGCGAAAGATCTATTTTTTGTTTAAAAATAATCTGGCCTGCATCAGTCAAACAAACCTCCGCTTCCAAATATTCAGCTGTTGCATAAACACTTAGTTGGATTTTGTTATCTGAAAATTCCAGATTGACGGCCGCCTCCTTCGTCGCATTTTTAACGATTCCAATTTCACTGTACGGCATGAAGTACTGCGTGAACGTGCGCTCTTCGTTGGGCATGATCCACGAGAAATCGGGCTGATTATCGGTAAACACGCCCGTCATTAACTCGATGTACGGCCCGTCTTCGTCGGTGAGATTGCGGTCCCAGGCGTAGCCAAATTCACCATTGCCCCAGGTCCATTGTTTTTTACCCGGCGACAGGTGGTGGTTAGCCACGTGTAGTAAGCCGCCTTTGGTATCGTGCTCGTATCCCCCCACGAAATCATACTTCGACGAAACCGCCATATACGACGTCGGCACCGGAATATTTTGGTACCGCGATATGTCCGTCCCCGGCGAGTAATCTACTTTGTAATAGGTTCCCTTCGCGATCGGGAACGCCGAAACGTCGCGGCGGCCGTGGTCGAACACGGCGTGGACATCGGGCGGAAACACCGATTGATAGTAGTCGTTCACTTTGACGGCCGGATTGCTCCACCACAGAAAAGTCTGCGGTAGCTCGGTACGATTGTACAGCACGCCTCGAACCTCGAGGTACGCTTTGCCGGGGTACAGCCGAAAGCCCGCCATCCCCTTGGTGCCAAACATCCGCTCAACCTCACTGACCCACACCGTCTTGGAGCCATCGCCGTGCTCTTCCGTGGTAAAATCGACGGGCTCGAACGTGCTGGGACGATGGTGCTGCGGCCAGTTGAACTCAATACCGCCCGAAATCCACGGCCCGGTAAGGCCCACCAGGGCCGGCTTGATCACCTGATTGTAATAGACAAAATGACGGTTTTTGATCTTGTCGAACGCCATCTGTACCCGCCCGCCCAGCTGCGGCAGAATCATGATTTTCAGGTATTCGTTTTCCAGATAAACTGCCTGGTAGGTACGGTCTTCTTTGTGATCATTTATTTTCTCAATGACGGCATTAGGATACACCACGCCGCTGCTGCCCTGATAGACTCGCTTCTCGAGAAACATCGGATTTTTTTCGGGCTTTCCTACGCCATAGGTAGGAATAACGACTGCTTCTTCCCAAACACGCACTTCCTGCAAGTTCATATAAATGAGGGGCTTATAGATTCTAAAAGAAATAGGATTCAGAGCAGAGCGATCCCTGCTTTACTTTTTTGTGGATGCGCCAAGCGTAGATTCCTGCTGAAAGAGCTGCCCGATCTGAACCGTCGACAGCGCTTCGGTGGGGTTGAAAGCTTTGCTGTTCATGTACTTGAGCAGGCTGTATTTCAGTTGCCGTGCCGAGGTACGCTCGGACATAGAACTGTCGAGATCGACGCTGCAAACGATCAGTTTTCCTTTGCCTACGCGCACTTCAAAAGCCAGCGATAACCGGCGATTCTGAAACCAGTCGTCGATGGGCTGAATCAGCGGGCGCAGGCTTTTTTGAAAATTATTCAGGATAATCGGCTGGGAATTCATCACGATGTCGTGCCACTGGTAGTTGCTGTTCATTTCGGTGGGAAAGGACGCAAACAGCGGGTGCGTGGGGTCGCAGACCAGCCCCAGCGTGTGAGGCGGCTGGTTTTCGGTCCAGGAAGTGTTCCAAAAGATAGACGAAAACCCGATGGCGACTTCGGCCCCTTTGCCTTTTTTTACGTGGCCATAGGGCAACAGCAGCACACGCGCGCCCTTTTCGAGCTGCGCGGCCACGTCGGGCGTCAGGGCGTTAGCCACGATTACCTGGCCCTTGACCGCATCGGGGTTGACGCCAGCCGGATATACCCAGATATTCCAGGAGTTAGTGACCGGGTTCGTCGTATTTTCGATACCGCTTAGTGTTACTTTTAGAGTCAACATTTCCGCCTTTTTGAACGCTGACAGCGGCATATTAGCCGTACCGATCGTCTGGCAGTTGTCGATGGCGACTTTGTCTTTATTAAAACAGCCCCGCTGCACTATTTTTCCGGCGCTATTCAACAGCTGCCAGTCGATACGCTGGTTTGTGAGTTCACTGGCCCCAAAATGAGCGATTTCGAGGGCGGCTTGCATGGTTTCGTTATTTTCATAGATGAGTTTTTTCATCCGCGCCAGCAAAACCGTCGAGTTACTAAACGTGCGGTATTCCTGGGGCGTGGTGTATCCTTTGGACTCCCAAAAAGTGTCCAGCGCGCCCACTAGCGCTGTGCCCTGACCGGGAAAATCGTGCAGACCCAGCAACTGAAAACCGGCAAATCCGGGTGTGCGCAGGGCGGCTTCGATGTCGGCTTTATAGCAGAGCGTTTGCAGTCGTCCCGATGCGTACAGGAAATCGGCGGCCTGGTCGCCCATGCCGGATTCGTTGAGCGTTTCCCGAAAAATCTCAAAATTTGTGGCCTTCAAAATGCCCGTGTATTTATCGATTTCCTTGAAGTTGGGGTAAGCACACCACTGGCCGATTTCGTGGCTCACGTAAGGAGCCCCGGCGTTTTTAATGATATTGCGCCAGTCAAAATCTGTGCGGGGAGCTCCCTTGTTAATGATACTTTGAAGGCCCTCGCCCCACCGCTGTATGCGAGCCTCGGCGCTGTTGTGGTACTGGTTTTCGGGAATCATGGGCCAGCCCGCGCCGCTGGTGTAAAGCCGACGGTCATCTTTTTCCTTAAAATGATCCACCCAGCGACCCAGAAAATTGTTCTGATTGTCCCCACCCGGCTCGTTTCCATAAGCCATCATACAAAACGAAGGGTGGTTGCCGTATTGGCGGATAATCCGCTCCGACTCGTCGTAGATAAACGCGTCGACTACTCCGCCCGTACCCACCGCACTAGACTGATTAGCCCAGAGCGGGCTCTCGATTTGCAGGTACATCCCCAGCCGATCCGCCACCGCAAACGCCGCCTCGGGCGGACACCAGGAGTGAAACCTCAGGTGATTCAGCCCGTAGTCTTTGGCGGTCTTCATGATTTTCTCCCAGGCCGCTTCGTCGGTGGGCGAGTAGCCCGTCAGCGGAAAAGCCGCACAATCAACATCGCCCCGCAGAAAGATCGGCCGCCCATTGATTTCCAGTCGCGTGCCCACGGCCCGCACTTCCCGCATTCCGAAGGAAACTTCTTTTGTCGATACTTTCTGCCCCTGTTCGTCGACCAGCTGGGCCGTCAATTGGTACAGTTTTGGATTAAATTCATCCCAAAGTTCAGGGTTAGAAATAGAGTAGGTAGCCGTCAGCGTAGTCGCTTCGGTCGAAAAGCGAACGGGGATTTTCATTGCCGGTCTGGTCGATTTTTCGCCCGACAGGCTACTCACCTGCAAGATCAAGTCGCCTTTAAAGTCTTTGCCGCGGGGCTGCTGCAGCGAAACCGTCAGGTCGATAGAAGCCGTGGATAATTTCGGACGTATCTGCACATCTCCCACATAAACCGGCGAACTGGCCGTGAGCGACAAGTCGCCGATCAGGCCATTCCAGTTGGTCTGAGTATGATCCGTGATACTGTGCGAATTTACGCCTATGTTTACAACATAGCGATTATCAACCCGGATAATCAGCGTATTCTTGCCGGGCTTGAGCTGTTTGCTAAGGTCAAACTCGTGGGGAACCACTAGGCTGTTCCGGGTGCCGCAAAACTGGCCGTTGACGTATACCATCGTGCTCCAATGGCAACGTTCGAGGTTGAGAATAACGCGCTTTTTGGCCCAGTCAGCGGGAACTTCGATTTCCTTTTTGTACCAGGCTGGTCCGGCGTAATAGTGATCGGGTTTGAGCCAAAAAGGCATTTTAAGGTCGCCTTTCCGGTACTTTTCATAACGATCGGAAATAAAATAACTACTGTCCACGATTTGGCCTGTCCACGGGGTATCGAGCGTTACGGGGTTGCCTTTTCCGTTGGTGGCCAGCGAGCCGGGCAGTTTCACGGTATCATCAAATCCCGCTGGCAGCTTCCACCAAGCTTGACGCAGCCCCGCATCGCCAGGATCAAGGCGTAGCTGCCATTCTCCGGCCAACGATAGCTTGTCCTGAGCGAATGAGGCCGGGAGATTGACCAAATAAAAACTGATAATTAGGAGCAGATGAACCAAACTATTTTTCCTCATGGTGTTACTTTTAAGTTTAATAAGCTACTTTAAATCCGTATAAGTAGCTAACAGCTATTAGTTTTAGGGTGATTGCATGAAAGTGCTAGTTAGCTGTCTGTAACCTGGATTCTTTGAAAGAAAGTATTATTTTTTACCTTAAATCAGCTTTTTGCTCTTGATTCCAATGTCTTATAAAAGTAAAGTGCCATGCTTTATGAGAAATATTCTTCATGCAATCGCCCTATATTAGTTTGTAGTTGTTAGCTTTTTTCAAGTATTTGATAAATAGAATATTAGCTATTAGCTTAGCCAAATTAATAGTACAAACTAATGCTGCGTTAGAACTTATATCGATTGTGCCGGGCTTGAGTCCGCCGTTCCAGAATCTAAAACCACTTCACCAATTCATCTACAATTAGTAAATGCCCGGCTTCATTGGGATGGTTATCCTGCGCCATGTAGCTATCGGCAAAGCCAGCTTGGTACTTATCAGCCAATTGCCTAATCTGGTTGGCGTGCTGATTCAGTTTGTTCTCCGGCTCGCTCATATCCACTTTCAAATCGGGCGAGGGCGTAAGCAAAATGACTTTGATCACCGTTTGCTAGGATTGTTTGGCCTTTTCCAACCCAATCCGCCGGTCGTTGAAGGCGTAGTCGATGAACAGCACGTCGGGCTTGTGGGTTAATACGTCGGTCTGAAAGCGAGCGGCTCCCTGCTCGGAATTTTCGCCCCCAATGGCCGTCACCAGCACGTTGATAACCGCGTAGGAAAGCGGTCTTTCAGGTGTTTCAGCAACTGATTCGGATACGCGCCAAGGGTATTGACAATCGGCGTTTTAAAGTACCCCGTCGGGACGCTATGCCCATAAAATAGCAGCGTAATTGACCGGTTCCTAGGCCATTCTTTGGTCAACTCCGTTTTAATGTCCGTCAGAAAGGTGGCGGGGGCGGCTACGTCGGATCGAATCGGACGGGAAGCGGTCAGAGCAAGGAAAGCTAAAACCGCAAAAAATAGGATGGCTCGTTTCATCGATGATTCTAATTTTTAAGAGTCTGTTCCTTCTTTTTCGCCGTGAGCGCTTTGACCTCATCCGCCGATAGCGCGACCGTCGGCTTGAAGTCTTTCGTATTCATATAATTCAGCAAACTATACCGCAGTTGCCGGGCCACCGGGCGGTCCTCTAAATCGCTGCTGATGTCAAAACTGCACAGCATCAGTTGCCCTTGGCCCACTTTTGCTTCCACGATACTAGCCAGATAACGGTTGTTGGCGAAGTTGTCGATCTGTCGCACAATGGGTGACAGGCGATTGTCTGGCAGAATCATCGTGGTAGATTTGGTACATAAATCCCACCACTGCCAGTCGGTATGAAAATCGGTGGGAAAGTTTTGCAAAGCCGGGTGCTTCGGATCGCACAGCAAACCCATCGTGATGGCCTGCGCCGGGAAATGCACCGGACTCCAGAACACGGGAACAAACTTACCTTCCATGCCCACCATCTCTTTGTAATCGGGGTTGAGCAGCACTTTTTTGCCCTGCTCTAACGCCCGCATGGCCGCTTCGGTCGATTGCGTGAAAAAGACTTCCGCCGAAGCGTCGGGAACTTTGACTGGATAGACCCATATGTGCCAGGTATTGTAGTGGGGAGTTCCTTGCAGCGATAGTTTCAGGGTGAGTTGTTTAGCCGTTTTGATACCGCTCAGTCTTGCGCCGATGGTGCCAAGCGGGTGGCCGTTGCCCACAGGGACGGTAGTTTTCGGGAGTTTTCCACCCGCGAGTTGCTTACCCGTTTCATCCGTCAGCGACCACTCCGGCGTCACCTCAGTCAATGGGGTGGCTCCGAAATTAGCAAGTTCTGCCGTGGCCGTAAAGTTTTCTGAATTCCTATAAGTCGCTTTGGGAAAGCGTAGCAGCGGCACGATAGGCGAGCAAAACTGACGGAATTCCTCGGCGGTCAGAATGCCCTTACTATCCCAAAAGGCATCGAGCAGACCAATGTCCGCCGTGCCTTGACCCGGAAAATCGTGCAAGTCGAGCAACTGAATGCCGCTGGCGGCTTTGGTCCGCAGAATCCGCTCTAATTCTTCCTTATAGAGAATGGCGGCCAGTTTGCCGCTGGCTTTGGTGTAGCTTTCGGCCAAAGGCAGCAAGCCCTTTTTCTCCAAATCATTTTTAATAGAAATCAGGCTGATGGGTTCCAGCACACCCGTGTACTTTTTGATTTCAGCCATATTCGGAAACACCGCGTACTGCCCCACTTCGTGCGTCACGACGGGGACGGGCATTCCCACCAGCGAAGCGGAGTAATCGTTGGTAAAAGCCGGAGACTGTTGATTGAAAACACCCTGTCCCCGAACCCAGCCTAGCTTTGTTCTTTGGGTAATGAAGAAATCGTCGGCGGGTTCGGGCCAGCTCCCGTGCGGGGGCTGAAACGAGTACGAAGTCGTGGTATATAGATGGCGCTTGTCGGTCTGTTGGAGGTGCGCCATCAGGTCAGTCAGGAAGCTGATGCGCCCTTCCAATTCATTACCCATAGACCATAAACAAAACGAGGGGTGATTGCCGTATTCCCGGCTTATGCGGGTGGCTTCGTCGCGGATAAACTGGTCGGCTTTGGGGTCTTCGCCCACCAGCAAACTCCACAGCGGCATTTCGATCTGCAAATAAAAACCCAGCGAGTCGGCGACCTCAAAAGCCGCTTTGGGCGGACACCAAGAGTGAAACCGGATGTGGTTCAGCCCGTACTGCCGTGCCGTGCCGAATACTTTTCCCCAGCCCGCGCGGTCGGTCGGCGGGTGGCCCGTGAGCGGAAAAATGGCGCATTCCAGCGTTCCGCGCAGAAACAATCTCCGACCATTGATGTGGAGCAGACCAGCCTCATTAGTCAGTTGACGTACCCCAAAGGTGGTTTTATACTGACTTGTGCTTTGGCCGTCGTCTGTTATGAATTCGGCAGTCAGGTCATAAAGCTTGGGAGAAAATTCATCCCAAAGTTGCCTGTTCGCCCCCAAATCGTAGGTCACATTCACCCGCTGCTGCCCCGCATCGAGCCGCACGGTTTGCTTAGCTACGGGCAGGTTTTTTCCGTTCACGCAGGCCGTGAGTTGCAGCGTTCCGGCGGCGGCTTTTCCGGTTTTATTTTGCAACTCGACTTGCACTGCTACGGCGTTGGTAGAGTTGGTTTCGGTGCGAATGTGACTGATATAGACTGGGTCGTAGGCGGTGAGGGTCAGCCTACCGATGGCTCCATTCCAGATGGTTTGGGTGCCATCGGTGTAGGCATGGGCCAACGCGTTGTGGCTGATTTCGTATTGCTCTTCGTTGTTTACGCGCAGCAGAATCGTGTGCTCACCCGGTGTGAGCAGATTTGTCAGATCGTAGCGGTGGGGCGTACTCAGGCTTTCCTGTTGTTGCGGAGTAGCAGGTTTTCCATCCACATACACCCTGCTTTGCCAGAGCACCCGTTCCAGCATCAGTTCGATTTGTTTGCCCTGCCAATTGGCCGGAATCGTTATCGTGCGCCGATACCAGGCCGTTCCAATATAACGGTGTTTGCGGGCCAATTGATAGAGCGCTTCACGGTCAAGCAAGGGCTTCAGCGTGAGCGAATCGCCCAGCCCGGCTTCATCCGTCGTGCCGGGAAGCTGCATTTTGTAGGGATACTTGTTTTTCAGCCACCGATGCACCCCGCCGTCCAGGTTCTTATCGAAAGCCAAGTCCCATTCGCCTGCCAGCGAAAGCTCGCTTTGGGCAGAGAGAGATATGGGAAAGAGGGTAAGGAAAAGGAGAAAGAAGAAGTGCATAATGAAGAAGTGCATAATTGGGTAAGGAAATTCAATATTGAACGAAACTCAATGCGGCATAAAAACATCCTCCATTTCTTCCAGTGTTTTACCCTTCGTTTCGCGCACATTTCGCAGCACAAACACGAAGCCGATCATGCAAATGACGGCGTAGAGCCAGAACGGTCCATACGTACCCAGCGTCTCGGCCAGAATAGGAAAGGTGAATACGAGGATGAAATAGGATCCCCACAGGCTCAGAATAGCAACGGACGACGCTAGGCTGCGTACCCGGTTGGGGAAAATTTCGGAAATCAGTACCCAGGTGACCGGGGCCAGCGAAGTAGCGTAGGTGGCAATAGCGAGCAGCACAAAAATGGACAATAATCCTGCCGAAGCACCAGTTTGCAGGAGGGTGGCAATGACGACGTACAAAATGCTCAGCGTCAGTGCGCCAAAGAGCATCAGTGGCTTGCGCCCCAATTTATCAATCTGCCACATGGCTACTACCGTAAACACCAGATTGACAGCCCCGATCGCTACGGTCTCGAACAACTGCCGGTCCAAGTCGGCCCCGACGGTTTCGAAAATAGTAGAGGTATAGTTAAACACGACGTTGATACCGCATAATTGCTGAAATACAGCCAGCCCTATACCCACAAAAACGGCCGCTCGAATACCCGGTTTCCACAACTCCGATAGCGTTACCTTCGTCTGATTTTGGGAAGAAACGTTCACGTCGGCCACCGTTTTCTCAGCAAAAGTACTGCCGCCGATACGTTGCAAAATAGCCATGCCCCGCGCGGTGTGTCCATGCTGAATGAGCCAGCGCGGGCTTTCGGGCAACCAGATTACTCCAAACAGAAAGAAAACCGACGGCACGGCCCCCAGGCCGAACATCAGTCGCCAGGCGTCAGGTCCGTTGTCGGCCAGGCCGTAATTCACGAGATTGGTAATCAGAATACCGATCACGATGGTCAATTGGTTGATAGCCACGTTGCGGCCCCGCACCTCGGCCGGCGACACCTCGGCAATGTACATGGGACTCAGCATGGAAGCCATTCCCACGCCAATACCCGCCACGAAGCGGGCCACCATGAAAGTCGTGAGGGAATTGGATAGAGCCATTGCGATGGACGAGACAGCGAAAATGGCCGCCGCCGTCATCAGCGACGGGCGACGTCCGTAATGGTCGGCAAGGCGGCCCGCCATCACGCAGCCCACCATGCAGCCCAGTGCCAGCGTTCCCGTCAGAAAACCTTCCCACCAGGCCGTCAGCCCGAAGACATCCCGCAACAGCGGGAGCGCTCCGGCGATCACGGCAAAATCGAACCCGAAAAGATAACCGCCAAGGGCCGAAATGAAGGAGATACCCAGAGCATAATTCGTGTTGGTAGTGGGGGCATTCATATTTTTTATACTATTCAAGTATTTAGCAACAAAAATACAAGCTCATGCAGCGCAATTAAATGACTGATCTTACGAAAAAGTTGGATAAAATGATGCTTTTGCTCCCGTCTCGTGAAACGCGGGCTGAATGAAAGCCCCAATTAGATAATTTTATAAAACCCATAAAATTATCCATCATTACCCGAATAATCTCTATTGAATCATCTTGTGTGTATTTTTAACTTTACATATAAATAGACTTCACCCTATATTTATTTTCATTTTGTGGTTATGTAACTATTTTTAATCTTTTATTTTTTCTTAATTTTATTATAAACCTCTAACTATTTATCTATGCAAAACTATTTACGACGTCTGCAAATAGGATGTTTGTTGGCTTTCTTCACCCTCACCGCTTTCGCTCAGTCGCCTGTCACGGGCAAAGTGGTGGATGAGCGAAACGAGGGGATTCCGGGGGTGACCGTTTCGGTAAAGGGCAAAATTCGCGGAACCACCACAGATGCAACGGGTACTTTCACGCTGGAAGCAGCTCCAAGCGAAACGCTGGTATTCAGTTATGTAGGCTACGGCAGCCAGGAAATTGGGGTAGGGAATCAAACCAACTTCAATGTTAAATTGGCACCTGACATCCGCAATCTAGATGAATTGGTGGTGGTAGGTTACGGCACGGTAAAGAAAAGTGATTTGACGGGCTCGGTAGCCACCATTAAGGGGGATGCCATCAGGGAAATGCCCGTCACATCAATCGACCAGGCCATTCAGTCACGGGCACCGGGTGTGCAGGTCACACAGAGTTCGGCGGCACCGGGCGGAGGAATATCCATCCGAGTGCGCGGGGCCAACTCCATCAACAGTGGCAGTGAGCCGTTGTATGTAATCGACGGTTTTCCGATGTACCCTGATAACGATGCGGCAAGTGCCGGGGGCAATCGACGCTCGAGCAATGCCATGGCAACGATTAACCCCAACGAAATCGAGAGTATCGAAATCCTAAAAGATGCCTCAGCAACCTCGATTTACGGCTCACGCGGTGCCAACGGTGTAGTACTTATCACTACCCGGCGCGGCAAAGAAGGACAAAGCCGGGTCGATTACGACGGATCATACTCGACGCAGACCATCGCCCGCGACATCGACGTGCTCAACGGGGGAGACTACGCCCGCTACCTGAACCTGCTGGAAAAAAGCCAAGGGGGTAGCCCTCGCTTCACCGACGCCCAGATCAACCAAATAGGGCAGGGAACCGATTGGCTGGATGCCATCACGCGGACAGGCGGGCTGTCCAACCACCAACTTTCCTTTTCGGGGGGTAATAAGGCCATGCGTTACGCTGTCGTGGGCAACTATTTGGGCAATCAGGGCATTGTCAAGAACACCTATTTCAATCGCTACGGTTTACGACTCAACCTCGACAACGATTTCCTGAACGGAAGAGCGACGCTCAGCAATAGTTGGGCTTACAACCGCACCAGCAGCAGCAACGTCCCCACCGACCGCGGCGGTCCCGGCGGCATCATCATAACGGCCCTGGGCCTTGACCCGACGGTGCCTGTTTACAACCAAAATGGCCAATACAATTACCCCAGCTATGACCAGCGATTCACGATCAACCCTTTGGCCGAGGCTTTAGAGGGCGTCGATAAGGACAATACCAATCGGCTCTTTGGTACCACGGCGCTCACTTTTCGGATTATGGAAGGGCTGCAATTCCGTACCAGCATCGGGGCCGATATCCTGAGCGCTGAACGCAATACGTTTTATAACAACTTCACCTTCACGGGGCGGCAGAACAGGCGCGAACTACAAAAGGCCAACCGTAGTGTAAATAGCATCCTGAACGAGAATATCCTGAGTTATAACAAGGAACTCGTGCCAGGCCATAACCTCGACGTGACACTGGGCTATACTTATCAGCAGGAAAGGAACCTCTTCAGCTCAATCGCCACGCGCGGGCTGCCTTCCGACGACGCCGCATCGGTCAATTTACAAAATGGCAGTAGGCCACAAATTCCCTTCTCAGGTCGGCAGGATTGGGCACTAGAATCATTGCTGGGCCGAATTAACTATAACATCAAAGACCGCTACCTGATGACGCTGACCATGCGGCGCGACGGCTCGTCCCGGTTCGGCCCCAACAACAAGTGGGCTACCTTCCCCTCGGGAGCGATTGGCTGGCGGGTGGTGAACGAGAAGTTCTTTCAGGGTTCGGGCTTGGGTCGGGTGTTCAATGATTTTAAGTTCAGAGCCAGTTACGGCTTGACGGGCAATTCTCAGATTCCGGTGTACCGCTCGGTGGGCGGCCTAGTTCCTTACAACTATGTGTTCGGCAACAACCTAGTGGCGGGCTACGGCCCCGACCGGATCGCGAACCCCGACCTCAAATGGGAAAGCACTTCGATGCTCAACCTTGGCTTGGACGTGGCCCTGCTGAACAACCGGCTTTCGATGACCTTCGATGTATTCAGTAACAAAACCTCCGACCTGCTGCTGAACGTTTCGATTCCCCAAAGCACCGGGTTCAGCACTATTTTTCTTAACTCCGGTTCGCTGGCCAACAAGGGCCTCGAATTCTCGACCAATTACAAAGTCATCAGCAATAAGGCTTTGAACTGGAATCTGAGCGGCAACATTTCGTTTCTGCGCAACAAAATCACGAGCTTGGGCAAGAGTACGCCTTTCTTCGCAAACAGCACTAGTGGCCACCTAGGCGTATTCGGTAGCTGGGTGGAAGCGGGTAATCCCATTGGTATTTGGGAGGGCTTCAAATACACTGGGCTATTTCAAACCGACGACGAGGGGAAATCTTTTGCCGCCCGTGCGGGCTACCCAAAATACGAAGACTTGAACGGCGATGGAAAGTACACCGCCGAGGACTACCAGATTATTGGTGACCCTAACCCGGATTTTATTTGGGGCTTGAACTCAAACATGAAATTCAAAAACTTCGACTTTACGTTTTTCTTTCAGGGCGTTCACGGGAACGATATTCGCAACCTCCAACAGTCCGAAATGGGCGACGGCGTGCAGAAGATCAATCAAGTGGGTAATATCCTGACTGACTCTTGGACTCCGACTAACACGAACGCCAGTCGCCCGGTCATCGATGGCCGCCGCGACTTTATATCCTTCCGTCGTTCGTCGTATTTTATTCAGGATGGCTCATTTGTGCGCTTGCAAAACTTGGTACTAGGCTACACACTGCCGCTAGATAGCAAGTTCGTCCGTAGCGCCCGCATTTACGCCAGCGGCCAGAATCTGTTCCTGATTACGAAGTACAAGGGCTTTGATCCCGAAGTGAACAACCAAGGCCAGAACAACTTGAACCGTGGCGACGACTACGACGCTTATCCCCGCGCCCGGATGTTCACGTTGGGTGTAAACCTCGGCCTGTAAAAAACTCAGAAATCTTAATTATCGAATTTATCATGAAAATCAACCTGTTTCCTAAACTAACCTATCCGCTCCTCACCGCCCTGCTGGTGACGGGCCTTAGCTGTTCGGATCTGCAAGAATCCCCGGACTTCATTAACCCAGATACGTTTTACAAGTCGGCCACTGAACTGCAACTGGGTGTCAACGGCGTGTATGCCGACCTCAACTCCGGTTTTTCCGGTTACTTCTACGACCGCTACGTATTCGAATGCATGACGGGCGATCAGATCGGCTGGGAAAAAGGCCCCTTGCAATACAACCTCGGCAACGTAAGTTCCGCCGACGAGTACATCGAAGCCTACTGGTCGATCAGCTACCGCTCCATTAACCGCGCCAACGCCGTGATCGAAACAGCCGACCTGCTCAAAGACCCCACCAACGACCCGCTAATCAAGCGTTTAAAGGCCGAAGCGCAGTTTCTGCGGGCGTTCTACTACTACGGTCTACTAAGTTATTTCGATAATCCACCGCTCACAATTAAATCCACCAAGGGAATCAGCGAACTGCCCTCCAACCAGGGCGGCAAGCGAGCGGTGATTGACCAGATTTATGCTGATGCCAAAGCCGCTGCCGAAGTATTACCCGCTTCCTACACGGGGGCGGATGCCGGTCGCGCCACCAAGTGGGCGGCCAAAGCGATTTTGATGAAGGCGCAACTTTGGGACGAGAAATGGGCGGATGCCAAAACAACCGCCGAGGATATCGTCAACAACAGCGGCCTCCAGCTATTCCCCGACTTCGGTGCCAATTTCGACCTCTCTCACGAAAACCAGGGCGAGCGTATTTTTGAAGCGCAGGTATCAGCGGCGGCTGACGCCAACGAATATAATGTACATTCGGCTCACTTTAACCCCGAGGACTACCCCAGCCAACTCGGTGGTGCGGGCTGGAGTTGGCTGAGCGCCACACAGGAATTCCGGGCCTCTTACGACGATAAGGACAAGCGCATCTCCGCCACCTTCATCGAATCTTACCCGACAGGCCGCTTTGGCAGAATCGACGGGCAATTCCCGATGGTGAAATGGAGTCCCAAGGCCGATTTTAACCTTTCCCGCTTTGGCGGTATCGTGAAGTCCGACGCCAACCCCAAAGATCCTTCCCAGATGATTTTCGGCAAAGCGTGGTCGAACAAGCTGGTCGAGTTGGGGGTCAACTGGATCAACACCGAAAAAAACACCATTTACATCCGCCTAGCGGACGTACTGTTGGGCCATTCCGAGGCCTGCAACGAAAGCGGACAGGGCGACAAGTTTATGGGAATCAATAAGGTACGTGACCGAGCGGGCTTATCCTTATTGAGTGGGCTGAGCCAGTCAGCTCTGCGCGACGCCATCATCATGGAGCGGGAGAAGGAGTTTGTCTTCGAGCAGTTGATGTATCCCGAGCTACGCCGGAAGAGTAAATTCGGTGGCCAACCCGACTACCTGGGCGATCGCATCAAGCATTACATCACCAAGTATAACGCGGGTCGCACCCTTAAAGCACGGGATTACGTGCTACCCCTGCCCCTGAAAGAGTTGCAAGGCAACCCGAATGTGGCCCAAAACAAGGAGTGGCAATAGGTATTTTTAGTTTTGTTAAAAAAAGGGCTTCTCCGAGGCCCTTTTTTTATATCCTTATTTTAACCACATTTAGCGCTATGAAGTACCTGATATTTGTCCTGATTTTAGGAAGTACGTTCGCCTGCCAGCGCGAATCCAAAACGCTTTTCACGACTCTGTCTCCGTCCGATTCTGGCGTCAATTTCCAGAATACCATCGTGGAAAACGACAGCTTTAATCTGGTCGATTACTACTATGTTTATAACGGAGGTGGCGTGGCAGTGGGCGACCTTAACGGTGATAATCTGCCCGACCTGTACTTTACCGGCAATCAGGTAAAGGATCGACTGTATTTAAATACGACTAAACCGGGCGCAACACATCCCCAATTCGAGGACATCACCGAAGCGGCGGGCATTCGCAAAACGGGCTGGTCTACTGGCGTGACGATGGCCGATGTCAACGCTGATGGGCTGCTAGATATTTACGTCTGTAAATCGGGTAACTATCCCGGCAATGGGCGCAAAAACCAGTTGTATATCAACCAAAGAAGCACAGCCGGAGCGCGACCCCACTTTGTGGAAAGCGCCGAACATTACGGCTTGGCCGATAGCAGTTATACCAATCAGGCCGCTTTTTTCGATTATGACAAAGACGGCGACCTGGACGTGTATTTGCTCACTAGCACCAATTTGGTGCGCAACCCCAATCAACTCACACCCATCTTAGCCGACGGATCCGGCCCGGCCAACGATAAGCTTTTCCGTAACGATTCCGATGCCAATGGCCCAGGCTTCACCGACGTGTCCAAATCAGCGGGTATTTTGCACGATGGTTTCGGGCTTGGCCTCGCGGTAGCGGATTTCAATCAGGATGGCTGGGAGGACATTTACGTGGCCAACGACTTTCTGGCCAATGATTTTTTGTATGTCAATAATCAGGATGGCGGCAAAGAAGGCCCGGCTTTTTCCGAAGTCGGGAAGTCCTATTTCAAGCACCACAGCCAGTTTTCGATGGGCTGCGATGCGTCCGATGTCAACAACGACGGACTGACAGACCTCGTGGTAGCCGATATGCTGCCCGCTGATAACGAGCAACGCAAAAAAATGGCTGGGCCCGCCAATTACCAGCAGTTCGAGGCTACTCAGCAGCAGGGCTACCATCCGCAGTTTATGCGGAATATGCTCCAAATCAACGGCGGCAAGGCCCCCGACGGACGGATGGTTTTTTCCGAAATTGGGCAGTTCGCGGGCGTCTCGGCTACCGATTGGAGTTGGTCGCCGCTGCTGGCCGACCTCGACAACGATGGCTGGCGCGACCTGTTCGTCACCAACGGCTACCTGCGCGACATCACCGATCTGGACTTCGTGACCTTTAACGACACTTTTGCCAAAGAAGGCAATCGCAGCCCCGACGAAATTAACCAATACTTGAGGCAGGGTGCGCCCAAAATGGCAAGTATCGACAGGCCCAACCGCTTCTTCCGCAATCAAGGCGACCTAACGTTCGAAGACGTGACCGCTACTTGGTTCGGCAGTGCCCCGTCGCTCTCCAACGGTGCGGCCTACGCCGACCTCGACCGCGACGGAGATCTGGATTTGATTGTCAATAACATTAACCAACCCGCCTATATTCTGCAAAATAATACCACCAACGCCCATTTTTCCCAAATAAAACTCCTTGGGCCAATCCAAAATCCATTCGGGTTGGGAGCCAACGTGACGCTGTACGGCAACGGCCTCACCCAATCGTACCATCAGTCGGTGACGCGGGGCTACCAGTCGTCGGGCGATTATGTCATCCATTTTGGGTTAGGAGCGGCGGTACTAATCGACTCGGTGAAAGTGATTTGGCCCGATGGGATGGCGCAGACACAAAGGAACCCGCCCATTGACAAGATTATCTCGCTGGATTACAAACTAGCGCAGCTTTTACCAGAACAAACCCCAAAACAACCTCCCACCTTACTCACCGACGTGACGCGCTCTGTTGGCATCAACTTTACGCACCAGGAAGAGAGCTATCTTGATTATAATCAAGAACCCTTGTTACCCCATAAGCTTTCTCAGCAAGGCCCAAGGCTGGCCGCCGGGGACATCAACGGCGACGGGCTTGACGATTTTTTCGTGGGCGGTTCCTTCCGGCATTATGGGAGATTATTTGTTCAAACCGCAACGGGCCGTTTTATCGAAAAACCATACACGGATGAGACTCTGCCCAAGGATGAGGAAGACGTGGGTGCGCTGCTATTCGACGCGGACGGTGACGGCGACAACGATTTATACATTGTGAGCGGCTCAAACGAGTACCTCGATGGGTCAGCCTATTATCAGGATCGGCTCTACCTCAACGACGGCACCGGAAAATTCACTTCTGCCACAAACCGGCTCCCTGCCATCCGGCACAGCGGTTCTTGCATTGTGGCGGCTGACTTTGATAAGGACGGCGACCTGGATTTATTCCGTAGCGGGCGGCTGCGGGCGTTGCAGTTTCCACTGCCCGGTGAAAGCTATTTGCTGATAAACGAAGGCGGCCGTTTTCGTGATGCCACGGCACGGCTTTCGCCCGGCCTGGGGTCAGTCGGAATGGTGACCGATGCGGTGTGGGCAGACATCGACCGGGATTCGTGGCTCGACTTAATCGTGGTGGGCGAAATGATGCCGATTACGGTTTTTAAAAACAATAAGGGGAGACTGGAACGTCAGAACATCAAATCTCTGGACGATTCCGAAGGTTTTTGGAATTGCATCAGTTCGGGAGATTTCGACCAAGATGGCGACCCTGATTTTGTGGTGGGCAATCTCGGCCTGAACAGCCGCTACCGGGTTTCAGCCACCCAACCCATGCGCATTTACGCCAGTGATTACGATGGGAACGGGCGGCTAGATGCCATCGGCACTTACTATTTGCAAGGCAAAGAATACCCCATTGCCTCCCGCGAAGACTTAGGACGGCAATGGCCGGGGGTTAAGAAACAATTCACCAATTATGCCAGCTACGCCCGGGCCGTTCTTGGCGACCTGTTATCGCCTGAGCAACAAAAAGCCAGTACCGTGCTGGTTGCGAGACAACAGCAAAGCGTTCTCCTTAGAAATACGGAGAAAGGAATTGTGTTAGAGCCGCTTCCCGCTTCGGCCCAATTGGCACCGATTCAGGACATGCTGGTTGACGATGTAAACGGGGATGGGATATTGGACATCCTTATTGTGGGTAATGCCTACGACACAGAATCCATTACCGGACAATACGACGCCATGACCGGACTATTGCTCACGGGGAGCAAAAGTGGGCAGTTCCAACCGTGGTTTTTTCCAAGATCGGGTTTTTTAGCTGATGCCGACTGCAAAGCCCTCATTCAGCTGAAGACTAATAAAAAAAACCTTTTCATAGTTTCTGCAAATAAAGGCACTTTGCAGGCTTTCAGGTCAGCAATTCCCACTTTGAAAGCTATAACCAATTGATTATCAGAATAATTAAAAACTTTTTTTCTCTGCTTTCTATAATCAACTCATTGTTAATCAGTTATAAAGCCATCTTCGAAAAGTAAACTATTGACAATCAACAAATTACCCAAAGTTGGAATAGCTGATCTCGTATTCACATTTTTGGGGTCCAAAAAGCCATACCTTTCTGAACCCTGCCAATCGGCGGGGTTTCTTTTTGTTCACTTGATAAAATAAGGGTTCAAAAAGTAGGTTCAGTTCAAAAAACCCTTGTATCTTCATGGACCTGACTTTGTGAACTTGTAAACGGATTACCTCCCCAGGAACCAAACCTATTGGTGATTTCTCCAAATCCAGTATCGGTTTCAAAGCTTTGGATCTGGGCATTGATTCTTCTACCCACTCTGGCAAACGGGTCATCAGGATATTGCTTTCCTGGCAGAGTACAACGGCACCAGCCGCCCGGCGCGAGACGATTCTAGAAAAAACCCGCGCGGGTCAGTTACTAGCCAAGGCCAAGCATATCAGTCGACCGAGCGGAGTCCATCAGGGAAATTTTCGAAAGGTAAAGAAGGTATCGGAGGGAGGCGTGTCGGTTTCTGAAATTGTGGATCTGACTGACATTAGTATTTCCAGCGTGAAGCGATATCGAAAAAAACAACGTCCGTGGCCCAACTCAATTTAAAGAGCCGGACCACGGACGAATAGGTCTGATTACTACCCTAGTTCAAATTCTTGAAGAAGAATAGTCCACTATTTTCACCCGACATGAGCACGGTTTCCTTACCGTCTTTTATTACGTTAATAAAGTAGTGATCTGCCCCGGCAAATTCAGTTCCAAACATCACCATGAGACTATTAAGTAGTCGGCCGTATTTAAACATACATTTATTTAATTGAGAAATGGATGGAAAACTCTCGTCTCCCGTACTTTTCAAGAATATGATTACTCTACCCTACTATTTTTAGGGCTTGATAATGAGACAGTTGATTTCTTATCCACCGAAACAGGCACCTAATTTTTAGGATAAGATCAGACCTTGCCGTGGTCTGATCACGACTGATTTCACGGATTAGATTCAGGCCATGCCGACTCAAACTGACAGATTTACGGCCATGCTTCTTCGTTTTAATTTTTTGCACTTTTTTATGAAAATATAAACCAAGCCCTATGCAAAAACTGTAAGTAATACTGACCAAAGCTACCAATTTTTTTAACTTTGTCAAACTTTTCAAATGTGTTGCTTCCAAATTAAAACCCCGACCTTTCAGGTTTTGAAAACAGGCTTCTATAGACCATCTTTTCCTGTAAAACTGCCCCATGAATTCCAAAGTTGCTGTTCCAAATAAAAACAAATATTCCCCGTTTTCCAAAAGGCTCAGCCAAACGTGTCCCCATATGCCATCTACCTGGCAGTTCTGTAAAAAAATGGGCTTGCCTAGCGTTAAATCAAAGCTAGATACTGTTCGTCGGAGGCCGTCCAGGGTCGTGATCAAATGCGACTTAGGCATACGCATTACAAAATTTAATCCATTGTCTTTTAAATATTTAACCCATTTATGGCCAACAAATTCCCGATCTCCTACTACCAGCCCCAACCGATTTTTTCCGATCATTTCTATGCAGTAGGCTAACAAACTGATCCGATCGTCCGCGTTTGAATTTCCGCTTTTATTATCCAGTAATTCCCAATAAAGTGGGATTTGAAGCTCCCCGTAACCAACTAAAATCATCAAGATGTTCACTTGGCATCTACCGAAGTCCCACTCCGTGCGGTCAATACAAAGGCGCAGTTTTTTGCCCTTAGGCAACAGGCTTAACAACAGGGCCGCCACACAATGATAATCAATTTCGACCTCCCTGAAAAAGTCCGCTCCGGCGGCCCGGCTGAATTCTCGTTTCATTTGATGCAAGCTTAACGCTTTCATTGAGGTGTTGGGCTACTTCACAAAATTGTACATTTCTTCTTTTTACAAGCGCAATAATATACTGGGAGACAAACTTTTTGCGGGCTAAATTTTCTACGATTGGTACTTTTTGTAGAACGTTCGTAATTTCGTCGATGAGGCTCTGCTTCATGGGAAAAGAGGAGATTTGTTGTTGAGGAACTACAAAAATCCGATTTCCCCATTTTATCCTTTGGCGGATTCAAGTTATAAACGCAACACCCTCGTTATTTAGGGTAGCGTTTTGAAAAACTTCCTCGGGTGATCTAAACCCAAATCTCTTCCTGGGCCTTTTGTTTAAAATTATAACTACCTCGTTCAC
>Ga0209284_10002630_pt1 | contig 23973 bp, 19 predicted proteins | sample FRY03_FD_187211 | JGI IMG/M metagenome (GOLD analysis project Ga0209284, IMG submission 187211) | Freshwater microbial communities from Lake Fryxell liftoff mats and glacier meltwater in Antarctica - FRY-03 (SPAdes) (version 2) | ecosystem: Environmental > Aquatic > Freshwater > Ice > Glacier...
TTCACCTGGTGCTGCGCGATAAAGATTGTAAGCAGTAAACCAATTCAAATTCAAAGTATCTGGCTCTGCCCACTGTACAATTAGTGCATTAGGATTAATGGTATCCACCGAAACATTAATAATTTCCATTGGACGTTTGTACTCCGGGCAATTATTCACCGAAATCACCAAGGTATCGAACAATTCCATAAATTTTGCACACTGGTTTCCAAAGGTGTTGCCGTCAGTTCCGGTTCTAGAAACCAAATAATAGAAACCGTTTTCATCTAGTGGACTTACTAAAACCAAGTTCACCCGCGTGGTACGATCTTGGGCGTCACATATTCCTGGTGTTGCACTTTGTAATTGAATCAATTGACCACTTGGATTGTATAACCTGAATTCTGATGCATCGGGAGAGATTGTATTACATTGTACTCTAGAAGCCAAATCTACAGTAAAATCAAGGTCGTTCCATGTACCACATGCCACAGCAACCGTATCATTTAAATACGTTGGCGTAATGTTGTCACAAAAACGGCCGGTGCCTAAAATCACCTGAACGTCAACTTTTATATACCCTATTAATACTCCATTTCGAAATTCATCCACTTTAAGGCAAAATACGGCTGTCTGTGGAGTGGTACTGAAAAAAGTAAGGTTACCATTATTGGGGTTAATTGTTATGGTGTTATTTAGTACTAAAGCAGGAACGGCAGCTGATTTACCAGCTTGATAGTTAGCAGGCTGATTCCAACCCGTCGAGGCTGAAACTAAAGAGTAAACTACCGAGTCACCGTCTATTTCAGCTACATCAAAACGTACTGTTACGGGTTCAGAAACGCAATAGGCAGGCACTTCAAATGACGCCAAACGAGCTGAATTATTCCCTGGCGCAATGTTGTTGTTGAGATAGGAGTCAATAAAAAAATTCACTTGACCATTACCGCCGCCACCTGGTACATTAGCAAGTGATTGGTTCGTGTTTCTGCAACACAAGCCACCATTTACGCTACCTCCCCAAGTGAAAAAAAATTCATTGCAAAGGGCTGTTGTAGAAACTGGCAAAGTTACTGTGCCCTCCCAATCAAAGCGTTGAATACCATAACGCGTACCGCCTTGACAAGTACTGGGGTCGTCTACACATGGTGTTGGAACTTCTACTCCAGTTCCTGGCATCGGCAAAACAGTTAAACTAAAAGGTGCACCTCCACAATTATTTCGTATCCAAATGGTTTGCGGAGGAGGTGGAGATACTATAGAACCAAAGGGATTAATAAATGCACCAGCGCAATCCCTGTACAAGGTCAATGTCAAAATGTACTGATTTGGACCAATGTTGCGATAAGTGATATTACCTCCAGCAACGTGTGTTGCTTTAACTGAAGGCACTAAGATGAAAATCGCAATTATCAAGGTGTACAGCTTTTTCATAAATTCAAGTTTATTTCTAATGCTCTAAATTAGACATTGCGTTATTAAAGCGAAATTAAATGTGCCGGGGTAGCATTAAAGAGGAATTAAATCTAATAAAGTTGTTTTCGCTTTGAATTTACCCATTTTGTAAAGATGGTTTTCGCTTCGGGTAATTCTAATTTAAACGTAGGGATTTTCCGATGCTGAATCGCTGAACTGAGTTCCTCGTATAAAAACGCATCATCGAAGCCAAGAGCTGCAGCATCTTCTTTGGAATTGGCGAAATAAATCGCATCTATCCTGGCCCAATAAATGGCAGCTAAACACATTGGGCAGGGCTCACAGCTTGAATAAATGACACAGCCCGACAAATCATAGCTATTCAGCTTTTTACAGGCTGCGCGAATGGCTTGTACTTCAGCATGGGCGGTGGGATCAAGATTCCCCAGCACTTCATTTACGGTGGCTGCAATCACTTGACCATCTTTCACAACCAAAGCACCAAAAGGGCCTCCTTTTAATTCTTCGAGGCAGGTAGCAGACAAGGCAACGGCTTTGGCTAAAAATTGCTGATGCGTTAGATTACTCACTTAATTATTTTTAAAGCCCCTTGAACCAAAGGTTTGTCTGGTAACATGACCTGATAAATGTAGGTGCCTGCTTCTAAATTTGTTGGACTGTATAGATTGGTGTAATTTTGGCCGCTAAACACGCGCTGCCCCCAGCGGTTGTACAGCTCAACTAGATTTTCTGGAAAAAACTCAATTCCTTCCACAAACAAAAAATCGTTGGCTCCATCTCCATTGGGTGTAATTACGTTAGGCACCGTTACTTCGCGAATAATCATTTCAAAAACCACATAGTTACTCAATGAGAACCTTGGAGCAGCAGGATGTAGCGTAAGTGCCTGAACTCTATACTTCCCAATTTCAATGGGCTTTTCAAAGCTGATAAAGGTATCTGTGGTACTTCCCACCAAAATTCCCAAACCTGTTTCTTCTATAGCAGCCAAGTAAATTTCATAACTGGCCGGTGACCAGCCTTTGTATGCCGACCACATCACAGTACCCATTCCTCGCAAACCATTGTCCAATTGCTCATCGGCAGCCCTCAGCCAAATGTTGTTAACCGAATCGCCTTGGGTGCGTACATCTCCATAAAACTTCAAGGCAAGCACAGCTTTAAAGTCTTTGGTTTCTGCTGTTGGGATAGCTTCACTCGTGATAACGGTTGTGTCATCGATGTTGGTGATCAAAACAAATTCTCTCCAGTTATTGGCATTGGTGGCCAGTGAATCCTTAACAAGGATGCGATAGGCATCAAAAAAATTCGGGTCAAAATTGGGGGGTTTGTTCCAAGTTAAGGTAGAAGAACCATTGTCGCTGTTCACCGATACATTTATCATATCTACTTGCTCATCATAAACATAACAATCACTAACGCGTACGATAACAGTATCAAAGGCAAAGGCCCCAGTTCCACAATCTCCCAGGATACCATTTCCATCTATGCCATTTCGTACCACCAAATAGTGATCTCCGTTAAATAAAAACTGTTCTCCCAACTCAATGGTCAAACTATCGGTACGACCATTAACACAATTTGAAGACACAGCTCTTGTTTGAAGTAAGGTGCCTTGTGGTGTATATAGGCGAATTTCTGAACCATTTGGATCAATGGTACTACAAACCAATTCTCCATTTCCAACTTTTACTCCGATAGAGGTGGTGTAGCAATTTGCCTCGACAACAGGCCAAAAGGAGCTTGTATCAATAGAAGCGAAACCTCCAAAAGCACTACTGGCACAAGCAGCATCTGGAATAAACTCCCAGCCTTCTGGATTACTTGGCACAACTGTCCAAACGGTTGAATTTCGACCAGGAACGGTATGTGCAATGGTACCGGTGGCGTTGTGCAGACCTAATACTGCAGTGCCACCACCCCAACTCAAACAAGGTGGTTTATCGAGAACATAGACTTCTATTTTATTTGAACATTCGTACAAAATGACTTGAAAAGTGCCTCTGTTTTGCGTGCAGCTAAATAATGGTAGCTGAAAAAAAGAAACTACAAATTGCCGGAATGGGGCTGTGCCTCTGGTGGCATAGGAAATTGTTCCAAAACCGCCATTGGTAGACCACCAATCTTGCCATGGCGCCATGATACAATTTTTTGGAATACTAGGAACTGGTGATGGCAATGGTGCAGACGTAAATGTGATGGCTTGTAAAGGGCTAAAACCAACCCAACCATTCGTGCCGACAAATGCTTCGTTATAGGTATTGCCATAAAAACAAAAATCAAAACCTATTGGAATGGCATTCGAAACACCGTCATCGGCATTTCCTATGAAGGTTCCTGTCAAAGAAAACCCTGCATAGGGTTGGGGATTATAGGGGATTGTATTGATGGTATAAGCCTGCGCCATTGCCATTCGGGTACTCAAACCCCAAAACAAAAAGATTGAAACGAATAGAAACTTATTCATGCGAAAAATAAAACCAAATATAGTTAACGTAAGTTTTAAAATAATGGTTGAATACCTCCTCAAGTAAACTTTAATCCCATTTTTCAAGTTAACTTTGCGTTTCGATGAAAAATATCAGGAACTTTTGCATCATTGCACACATCGACCACGGAAAAAGCACCTTGGCCGACAGACTACTTCAAGTAACCAATACGGTAGATGTAAGGGACTTACAAGCCCAAACTTTAGATGACATGGACTTGGAGAGGGAGCGCGGCATCACCATCAAGAGCCACGCTATCCAAATGGATTATACTTATAAAGGCGAGAAATATACCCTCAATTTAATTGACACCCCAGGGCATGTAGACTTCTCCTACGAAGTTTCGCGTGCTATTGCCTCTTGTGAAGGGGCTTTGTTGGTGGTGGATGCTTCTCAAGGTATTGAAGCGCAAACCATTTCCAATTTGTATTTGGCCTTGGAGAACGACCTTCACATCATTCCTGTTTTGAACAAAATGGACCTTCCGGGTGCGAATCCTGAGGAGGTAAAAGACCAAATTGTAGAATTACTCGGTTGTGAATTGGAAGACATATTGCCAGCGAGTGGGAAAACAGGCTTTGGTGTAGAGTTTTTGCTTGAGCAAATTGTGGAGCGCATTCCTGCTCCCAAGGGTGATCCTGACGCCCCTTTGCAAGCCTTGATTTTTGACTCGGTCTACAACAATTATCGTGGTATTGTGGCCTATTTCAGGGTATTTAACGGTAGTATAAAATCGGGCGAAAAAGTCAAATTCTTCAATACCGGCAAAGAATACTTTGCAGAAGAAATTGGCATCCTTAAAATGAAGCAACAGCCACGTAAACGGGTTGAGACCGGCGACGTAGGCTACATTATCAGCGGCATCAAAACCGCCAAAGAAGTGCAAGTAGGTGATACCATCACAAGTATGGAAAGGCCTGCCACAGTAGGCATTAAAGGTTTTGAATTGGTAAAGCCGATGGTGTTTGCGGGTATATATCCGGTTGATACCGAAGACTACGAAGAGCTGCGAGACAGTATGGACAAGCTCCAATTGAATGATGCCAGTTTAGTTTATGAACCTGAGTCATCTGCTGCCCTTGGCTTCGGTTTCCGATGCGGCTTTTTAGGCATGCTCCACATGGAAATAATCCAAGAACGTCTCGAACGGGAGTTCAACATGACGGTGATTACCACTGTGCCCAACGTATCTTATTTTTGTACGTCCACAAATGGATCCAAAATAACGGTGAATAATCCGAGTGACCTCCCCGACCCTAGCACCATTGACTTTATTGAAGAGCCGTATATAAATGCACAAGTGATTACTAAGGCCGACTACATTGGTGCGGTGATTGAGTTGTGTATAGGTAAGCGTGGCATTATCAAAAATCAAGTGTACCTCACTTCCAACCGGGTAGAAATTACTTTTGAGATGCCTTTGGGTGAAATTGTGTTCGACTTTTACGATCGTTTGAAGACCATTTCTAGGGGTTACGCCAGTTTTGATTACCATCAAATTGGCTATCGCGAGTCACGTTTAGTACGCATGGACATCCGACTAAATAGCGAGCCTGTAGATGCCTTATCGTCGCTCATTCATACTGATAAAGCCTACGAACTCGGTAAAAAGATGTGTGAAAAACTCAGGGAGTTGCTTCCTCGTCAACAATTCGACATCGCCATTCAGGCCTCTATTGGAGCCAAAATTATTGCCCGCGAAACCATCAAGGCCTTGCGCAAAGACGTGACGGCCAAGTGCTACGGTGGTGATATCTCTAGAAAGCGTAAACTTTTAGAAAAGCAGAAAAAAGGTAAAAAGCGGATGCGCCAAGTGGGCAACGTTGAAATTCCGCAAAACGCCTTTTTAGCAGTTCTCAAATTAGATTGACATGTATCAAATCATTGACGGTAAAGCTACTGCAGCAACTATTAGGACTGAAATTGCTGCAGAAGTTGCGGAATTGACCGCAAGCGGCGCACGAAAACCGCACTTAGCAGCAGTTTTGGTAGGTACAGATGGCGGTAGCGAAACCTATATAGCGAATAAAATCAAGGCTTGTGTAGAAGCAGGATTCAGCTCTACCCTGCTGCGATTTGAGGATAGCTTGTCAGAAACGGCTTTATTAGAAGCCGTGATGCAATTGAATGCTGATCCTGAAATAGACGGCTTTATTGTACAATTGCCGCTTCCCAAGCATATTAATGCAGAGCGTATTAATGAAGCCATCGACCCAAAAAAGGATGTAGATGGTTTTCATGCTTTGAATATTGGTCGGATGGTGTTGAATTTACCTTGCTATTTACCTGCTACCCCGCACGGCATCATTGAACTATTGAAGCGCTATCAGATTGAAACCGCAGGCAAACATTGCGTAGTGTTGGGCAGAAGCAATATTGTGGGTTCACCAGTGAGCATTTTGCTTGCGCGTCAGGCTAATCCTGGCAATTGCACCGTCACCCTGTGCCATAGTCGCACTAAAAATCTCCAAGAACACCTCCTTCAAGCTGACATCATTGTTGCTGCCTTGGGTAAACCCGAATTTGTACGTGCAGACATGGTAAAACGTGGTGCTGTTGTGATTGACGTAGGAACCACACGCGTGGTAGATGCGACGCGTAAATCGGGTTTTCGTCTGTCGGGTGATGTTGCATACGACGAAGTGGCACCTAAATGTAGCTTTATTACCCCTGTTCCGGGGGGCGTTGGTCCCATGACCATCGCTATGCTCTTGAAAAACACGTTGCATGCTGCCAAAAAAGACTTTTATGGCTGATATGAAATTGCCAGTGATGGAATCCTTCTACACCATTCAGGGAGAGGGTCACAATCAAGGCAAAGCAGCATTTTTTATCCGTTTAGGCGGCTGCGATGTGGGTTGCGTTTGGTGCGATGTAAAAGAATCGTGGCCGGCAGCAGCGCACCCGCAGCACAGCGTAGCTGAAATTTGTGCAGATGTGCTGGCCAGTGGCGCTCAAAACGTGGTTATAACCGGTGGAGAACCAAGTTTATACGATTTAACTGCCTTGACCACAGCTTTAAAAGCCGCGGGACTTCAAGTTTGGATTGAAACAGCCGGTACCAATCCATTAGTAGGCTTTTTTGACTGGATTTGCGTTTCACCCAAAAAATTCAAAGCCATTTTACCTGAGAATTTAGCGATTGCGCACGAATTAAAGGTAATTGTTTACCATAAAAGCGATTTAGCTTGGGCAGAAACCCATCAAAAAGACTTGAATAAAGCCGCTAAGCAGTATCTTCAACCCGAGTGGAGCAAGGAAAATGAAATGCTTCCGTTGATAATCGATTATGTAAAGGCAAATCCAGATTGGCAAATCTCTTTGCAAACGCATAAATACATGAATATACCTTAAGTAGATTAATGAGACTTTTTGCCCTGATTGCCATTTTGACATGTCTTACGTCCATGCGGGTGTCGGCTCAAAAACGCGTTTCTGCAAGGGCTGAAAAGCAATATAAGGAAGCCATCTTCCTAATCAACGACAATCGCTTTGATGATGCTCAAAAAATCCTGACCAAGGTCTTTAACAAAAACCCGCATTATGCACGTGCTGGTGTAACCTTAGGCGACATTTATATCCAGCAGAAAAAGCCAGCGCAAGCACGTGAAGTGTACGAAATTGTAGTTCTTTCTAGTCCAAATTTCTCCTACCGCCCTTATTTCCAATTAGGCAGGATGTGTTTGTTGGAAGCCGATTATCGCAGGGGCCAAACGTATCTTGAGCAGGTCTTTCGCTTCAATCCCTTACCAACCAGCACCCAACAAGACGCTGGTTTGTATCTCAATCAGTGCAACTTTGCCCTTGAGGCGTTGCGTCAGCCAGTGCCTTTTAAGCCCATTAATATTGGAGACAGTATTAATAGTATTCATGACGAGTACTTGCCTGCGTTAACCGCTGATGACGAGACGATTATATTTACTCGAAAAGATGTAGCAGGGGAGGATTTTTATGCCAGCAGTAAACTTTTAGACGGCAGCTGGTCACAGGCAACAGCCCTTCCCCCACCTTTAAAAACAACTTTAAACGAAGGCGCTCATTGTTTAACTGCAGATGGCAAAACCATCTTTTTTACGGCTTGCTATCGAAACGATAGTCGCGGCGGCTGTGACCTCTACATGAGTAAACTCACCCCGGAAGGCTGGTCCGTGCCCATCAATTTAGGTGATCAAATCAATACCAAACATTGGGAAACGCAGCCGTCGATTAGTTACGATGGCCAAAACTTGTATTTTGTGAGCAATCGTCCTGGTGGTTTTGGTGGTAGTGATATTTGGATGAGCAAACGTTTAGCCGATGGTGATTGGGGATTGCCTGAGAACATGGGGCCGTATATCAATTCGCTTAAGGACGAAATTTCGCCCTTTATCCATTATGACAATCAAACGCTGTATTTCGCAAGCGAAGGCATGGCTGGAATGGGTAAACTAGATATTTACTTGAGTAGAAGGATGCATGATGGCGAATTTGGTCCGGCGCGCAACCTTGGCCATCCTATCAATACTGAAAAAGACGAAAGCAGTTTATTCGTAAATATGGCTGGCAACCTAGCCCTATTCAGCTCTGAATCAGGCGATACAAGAGGTGGGAACGACATTTACTTCTTTGAAATGCCCGAAGAGCTTCGCCCTGCCAAAGCCATTTACGTAAAAGGTAAGGTGATTGATAGCCAAACCAAAAGACCGCTGAATAGCAGCGTAGAAGTTGTAGACTTGGACAACGGGCAAATAGTGTTCAAAACCGAAACCTTTAAGCGCGACGGTAACTTTTTAGTGAGCTTACCCACGGGTAAATCCTTTGCCTTTAATGTAAGTCGTGAAGGCTACCTTTTTTTTAGCGAAAATTTCACTTTAACAGCAGATCGATCCATTTCTGAGGTTTATAAAATCCAATTGCAGCCAATAGAAACGGGCAGTGAAGTAATTTTAAAGAATATTTTTTATGCTGTGAACTCCTTTAGGCTAGAGGAAAAGTCATTGATAGAGCTCCGCAAACTGCAGGAATTTTTAAAGCTGAATCCCGCTGTAGTCATTGAAATTCAAGGCCACACCGACAACGTGGGTACTACCAAATATAACGTAGAGTTATCACAGCAGCGTGCCAAAGTGGTGTATGAAGTGCTCATACGCTTTGGTACTGACCCAAATCAGTTGCAATTTAAAGGTTACGGCGATGCGCAGCAAATTGCCGACAATCAGTCTGAAATTGGACGCAGTGCCAATCGACGCACTCAATTTAAAGTGCTTAAAATCAAATAATCGCTTGTCTTACACGCGTTAGCTGCTCCATCAAAGCTTCAAATTTGCTTAAAAGCAGCATATTCGCGCCATCTGATAAGGCATTCGCAGGGTCTGGGTGCGTTTCTAAGAACAAGCCATTTGCCCCTACTGCAATCGCAGCTTTGGCGATGGTGCTGATCATTTCAGGTCGGCCACCAGTTACTCCGCTTCCTTGATTGGGTTGCTGTAAAGAATGCGTAATATCGACCACCACCGGCACATTAAAAGCCTGCATTTCGGGGATCCCTCTATAATCCACTACCATGTCGCCGTAGCCAAACATGGTACCGCGATCAGTGACAAAAATCCGTTCATTGCCGCTGTCGCGCACCTTATCAATCGCAAAACGCATGGAACTCGGCGCAAGAAACTGTCCTTTTTTAATATTAACCCATTTGCCTGTTGCAGCAGCGGCTTGCAGGATATCGGTTTGGCGGCATAAAAAGGCTGGAATTTGCAATACATCTACAAATTCGGCGGCCATAGCAGCTTCCTGGGCAGCGTGGATGTCAGTAACGATGGGAATATTAAACTCAGCTTTAACCTTAGCCAATATTTTCAACGCTTTTTCATCCCCAATGCCTGTAAAAGAATGGATACTAGAGCGATTGGCCTTGCGATAGGATCCTTTGAAGATATAAGGTATTTTCAAGCGCTCACATACCTTTAAAGCATGTTCTGCTACTTGCATGCACATACTTTCTGATTCTACTGCGCAAGGACCAGCCATTAGAAAAAACTGATTGGCGGGATTTTCTCCTAATAACGACTTCATATCCATGTTGCAAAATTAAATCATTATCCTTCGCAATGACTAAAACTAAAAAAAATCCCTATTAATCGTAATTTTACAATAATGGGAAGTAGTAAAACAGCATCCTTCACCGAGGATCAAAACAAAATAGCCATGCTCGCAAAAGCCCTGGCTCACCCCGCACGCATCGCCATCTTACAATACCTTATGCAGCAAAAAAGCTGCATTTGCGGGGATATTGTGGATGAATTGCCCTTGGCTCAGGCCACGGTAAGTCAACATCTTAAAGAGCTGAAAGCTGCGGGGATCATTCAAGGAGACATATCAGGCACCAAAACCTGCTATTGCATTTCTGCGGCGGGCTGGAACACGCTCAAAAGCTATTTCGGAAGCTTTCTAAATGCCTATTCTGGCGAACAGCAATGTTGCTAGTTTAATAATTGACCACTCAAGCGCAACAACTCTGTTTGGTTAACCATCAATAAAAAGCGGGCCTGAATGAGTCGGCTTTCGGAGGCTACATATTGGCGTTGTGCTTCTCTTAATTCAATCGCAGGTAGGGCTCCCAATTTGTAGCGATCGTTGGCAACTTCCATGTTCTGGGCCGCAATTTCAAGATTTTCAGTCTCCATCTCTACCAACACCCGATTGTTATCGAATGCGGTGTAAGTGCTACTTAAGGCCGACATGATGCGCTGCTTCTGCTGCTCGAAAGCAATGTCAGCACTCATGATTTGGATGCGTGCGTTTTGCCGCTGGCGCTGCACCCTAAAGCCATCAAAAACATTGATGGAAGCGCGTACACCGAAATCCACCCCCCTGTTCTGGTTGCTGGCCAGGAATCCTGCTTCGGATTGTAAACGGTTAAAGTGGTACCCTCCGATTAAATCTATCTGTGGTAACATTTCGCCACTAATTTGCTGACGATTTAAATCCGCCACTTTTTGGTTTAATCCTGCCACAGCCAACCAGGTATTTTGCTTTTCGGCTTGATTGCGCAAATCTGCAAATTCCAACGGTTGAACGGGTTGCATGCTGTCAGTAGGCACAAAATCCAAGGTCACTTCTCTGCTGAGCAAAACATTGAGGGCGATTTTACTAAGTTTGTAGGCTTCCAACTGCTGTAAAAAAGCGGTCCGGTCTGCGTTAAAATCGACTTTGGCTTGCAAAGACTCAAGTTTCGAGCTACTTCCGAGTTGGTAACGCTGTTCGGCGAGCTTGAGGCGTTCTTCGCTGATGCTTGCTGATTTTACGGCAACTTCCAATTGCTGTTTGCGTTGAATAATTTCGAAGTAGGTCATAGTAACATCTGCCATCACCTGCTCAATGGCAGCTTTCGCCTGTAGTTTGCCCATACTTTCTAGTTCGCCAAGGCGTTTGTAGCTCGTAAACATCGCCATTCCATCGAAAATGGTCCAATTCATAAGTGCATTTATATTGAGCGACTGTTGGGCTGCACTTGGGTTCTCAAGCACGTTTCCTGTCAAAAACTCCTGGCGGATGTTATTCACCGAACCCGCTTGATCAAATAACAAAGCCACATTCGGTAAAAAGCCTGCTTCTCCGATGCTGTGATTATTTTTGGCAATGGCCGCGTTATTTTGAGCGATTCGGATATCGAAATTATCTTCCAAGGCGATGGTGAGTGCTTGTTGAAGACTCAAGCTTTCTTGCGCTTGTAAGGGCAATTGCACTAGAATTAGCGCTACAATGAGTATTTCTTTAAGACTTGGCATTGCTATTCTTGTTTAGGTCCACCGAAATGTAGCTGTAAATGGCTGGAATGATGTATAAAGTGAGGAAAGTGCTAAATAGCATTCCACCGACAACTGCAATACCCATGGGTACCCTACTTTCAGATCCTTCTCCCAAAGCCAAAGCAATCGGTAGGATACCTAAGATGGTTGATAGTGACGTCATTAAAATAGGTCGAAATCGAGATTCAGAGGCGTTAATAATAGCATTTATCTTTTGCCTACCGGCCTCTTTACGCTGGTTAGCAAACTCAACAATAAGGATGCCGTTTTTAGTTACCAAGCCAACCAACATGATGATACCAATTTGACTAAAGATGTTAATGGTTTGGCCGAAGAGGTACAAGGAAAAGATGGCACCAGCCAAGGCCAAAGGTACGGTAAACATGATGATCAAAGGATCTCGAAAACTTTCGAACTGAGCGGCTAAAACCAAATAGATCAAAATCAGAGCCAGTAAAAAGGCAAATTGTAAACTAGAACTTGATTCCCTAAATTCTTTCGAAGGACCATCTAAGGCCGTACGGAAGTCATCAGGAAGTACTTCTGCTGCAATGGCATCCATGGCGTCGATACCTTGTCCGATGGTTACACCCGGGGCTGGATTTGCGGAAATGGTGGCTGAAACGAAGCGGTTGAAGCGGAAGCGCTGCAAAGGACTGGTTTCTTCTGAAAGAATTACCATGTTATCAAGCTGAATCATTTCTCCACGGTCATTTCTTACGAAAAGTTTTCGTAAATCACTTGGATCATTGCGGTTCGGTCGGTCTAGCTGGCCAATCACTTGGTACTGCTTACCGTCTAAAATGAAATAATCGAAGCGTTGCCCACTGAGGCCAAACTGTAGGGTTTGTGCTATATCTAACACTGAAACACCCAAATTGCGAGCCTTTTCTCGGTCGATTTGAATCGAAATTTCGGGCTTGTTAATTTTTAAATTCACGTCCACAAAGCTGAAGTTAGCGTCTTTAGTGGCCCGCTCTAAAAAATCCGGCATGATCTCTTTCAGACGCTCAAAATTAGGCGCTTGCAATACGTACTGTACAGGAAGTCCAGCGTTACGGCCGCCAAAAGTTTGCTGTTGGAAGACGAAGGAGCGTGCCTCAGGCAAGCGATTCACCACTTTGCTGAGGTCATCAGCCACTTGCATTTGAGTGCGGGTTCTGTCTTTCGGTGCTTTTAGGATAATGCGAGAAAAGCCTGAATTGGTAGAAGATGAAGCCCCAAAACCAGGTGAAGTCACTGTGATGATCGCAGTATGTTCTGGTATTTCTATTTTTAGGAATTCCAACAACTCGTTCATATAGGTGTCCATGAACTCAAAAGTGGCTCCTTCTTGGGCGTTGGCAAATATGCGGATGTCGCTGCGGTCTTCCAAAGGTGATAATTCGGATGGCAACTTTGCACCAAACCACACAATAGCCCCTATAGATATGCCCAAGGCCACAAAAGCCAACCAGCGGCGACGCATCAGCCAAATCAGACTACGTTTATAGCCCAAATTTAGGCTGGTGAACTGCGCCTCGCTCCATTTCCAGATGCTGCTGCGACCTTTCGGTTTTTTAAGGATACGGCCTGACAGCATTGGAGTTAAAGTCAAGGCCACGAAGGAAGAAATAACCACTGATGAAGCAATCACCAAGCCAAATTCGGTGAACAGTTTTCCTGTAATGCCCTGCAAAAAGATGATGGGTAAAAACACCGCCACCAAGGTGATGGTTGTTGCGATTACTGCAAAGAAAATCTCGCCAGAGCCCTTGATTGCAGCTTCCATAGGCGGCATCCCTTCTTCTATCTTGGAATAGATGTTTTCGAGAACCACAATGGCATCATCCACCACCAAACCGATGGCCAATACGATGCCGAGTAAAGTGAGCACATTGATGGAAAATCCCGCCAAATACATCACAAAAAAGGTTCCGATTAGGGAAATAGGAATAACCAGCACGGGAATGATGGTGGTTCTCCAGTTTCTCAAGAAAATAAAAATGATAATTACAACAAGGAAAAAAGCCAAATAAATGGTGTTTTTAACTTCTTTGATGGAGTTGCGGATATATTCTGTAGTATCGAAGCCAATTTGTACGTCAATGTCTTCGGGCAGATTGCGCTTAATTTCTTCTACCCGTTCATAGAACTGATCGGCGATCTCGATATAGTTAGAGCCTGGCTGGGGAATGATTACCGTACCAACCATGGGTATTCCGTCACGTCGCAATAAGGTGCGGAGATTTTCGGCTTCCATTTTGGCATAGCCTACATCTTTGAGGCGGACGACTTGGTCACCACTGGTCTTTAAAATTAACCTTTCAAAATCTTCAATGGAAACCAAACGACCAGAAGTACGCACCGTAAGTTCGATATCAGTCCCTTCCACCGCACCTGAAGGAAGTTCCACATTTTCACGCAAGAGTGCCGAGCGTACATCTAAAGGAGTAAGCTGGTAGGCCACCAATCGCGCAGGGTCAAGCCACAAGCGCATGGAGTACTTCTTTTGGCCCCAAATACGCACTTCACTTACGCCTGAGATGGTTTGCAGCCGCTCTTTAAACACCCGCTCGGCAATGTCCGACAAGTCGAGCATATCGCGGGTTGTGCTTTTGATGTTGAGAAATAAAATAGGATTGGCATCGGCATCGGCCTTGCTAACCGTGGGAGGGTCTACGTCTTGCGGGAGATTAGCAATGGCTCGGGAAACACGATCGCGCACGTCATTTGCAGCCGCTTCCAAGTCGATTTCGAGTTCAAATTCAACGGTGATGGTAGATCGGCCATCTCTACTAACGGAAGTAATCGAGCGGATACCAGCAATGCCATTTAGAGATTCTTCGAGTGGCTCAGTTACCTGAGATTCAATAATATCAGCATTAGCACCTACATAATTAGTACTTACTGTGATGATGGGTGCTTCAACACTCGGGTACTCACGAATACCTAGAAAACGAAGGGCTATGAAGCCTAAAAGTAAAATCACTAAAGACAACACGATCGTCAGGACCGGTCGTTTGATGGCTATTTCTGATAAACCCATCTTATCGTTGCTCCAAAATTTCAACAGAGATACCTGGACGGACCTTTAATACACCAGCTGTGATAACGGTGTCGCCGGCCGAAAGCCCCGTTGCCACCACCACCCTATTTGCAGTGCGATTAGAAGTTGTAATGACCACCTGTTTTACTACTCCATCTTTAATTAGAAACAACTTTTTCGCATTCATTTGCGGCACAACGGCCGTATTTGATACCATCAGAGCTGCCGGAATCTCATTTAATTGCAAAATCACCTTTGAAAAGGCTCCTGCAATCAACACATAGTTGGTGTTCTTAGTAGCAGCGCGTACTTGCAAAGTGCGGGTATTGGCATCGATGCGGGGGGCAATGGCTTTGACTTCAGCAGCGAAGGTATCCGGTAAATTTTCGACGGTAAACATCAAAGTCATGCCGGTTTTTACTTGTGAAGCATATTTTTCTGGCACCGAAAAATCAACATACATCGGATCAGCATTCACCAATTCTGCGATCCGCGAGTTCGGGTCTACAAAAGCACCCATGCTGACGTAACGTAAACCTACGCGGCCTGAAAAGGGTGCGCGCACTTCTGTTTTTGCGATTTGAGCCTTCACCAAAGCGAAATCCGCTTTAACCACTGCCATTTCCGCGGTAAACTGATCGTATTCTTGTTGACTGACGGCTTCCTTCGCCAAAAGAGCTTTTAGACGCAAATCGCGGCTGGTTAATTCTTTGAGCAGTGCGTTTGATTTTTGGAGTTGCGCTTGGAGGTCGTCGCTGTTTAAACGTATTAGGACCTCTCCCTTCTGGACGCGAGTGCCCTCTTGTAAATTGAGGTAAGTTATGCGACCTGTAGCCTCTAAAGTGAGGTCGACTTCTTCGCTGGCCGTTAAGCTACCGCTCAAACTAATCACCTCCTTGAAGGATTCTGGCTGCACTACCTCAATTTTAACAGTTGGTGTGCCTTGCGAGTCGGCTGTTCCAGCAGCGAAGTCTTTACTTTGAGCCGGTCTAAATTTTTTCCAAGCCAGAAAGCCAACCACAATAAATAAGACAATGATAAGACTTCTGCGTATGATGGATTTGTTCATGAATGCTTGTTATAGCCTTTTTTTCCTCGGAATGTGCTCCACAATTTCAACTTGATTACACCAAAAGCTGCTTCTTTGACGATTCCTTTTGACATTTTGCTTTGACCTAAGGTGCGATCGGTGAAAATAATTGGCACTTCCGTGAGTTTAAAACCATAAAACCACGATTTAAATTTCATTTCTATCTGAAAAGCGTAACCAACGAACTGGATTTTATCTAAACGTATGGTTTTCAACACTTGTCTGCGGTAACATTTAAAGCCAGCCGTGGCATCATTGATGGGCATGCCAGTAATAAAGCGGACATATTTAGAGGCGAAGTAGGATAAAATCACCCTGCCCATGGGCCAATTTACCACATTTACACCTGTGACGTAACGAGAACCTACCGCGAGATCAGCTCCATTTAAGCATGCGTCTTTCAGGCGAATTAAGTCCTCTGGGTTATGCGAAAAGTCTGCGTCCATTTCGAAAATAAATTCGTATTCACGCTCTAAGGCCCAATGAAAACCAGCGATGTACGCGGTTCCAAGTCCCTGCTTCCCGCTTCTTGCTAATAAATGAAGATTTGGATATTCTAACTGAAGCCGCCTTACAATGTCTTGGGTGCCATCAGGCGAATTGTCGTCCACAATCAACAAGTCGAAAGGGTGCGTTAAGGAAAACACCTTTCTGATGATCATTTCAACGTTTTCCTTTTCGTTGTAAGTCGGTATAATTACGAGGGAATCGTTCAAAACTGATTTGGATTAAAACGTGAAATTAACAAATTATGCCGCAAGTCGTTTGTTGAAAGTCTCAAAAATTTAAGTTTAAACATTTTTTGTGGATTGACCGAAAATTGCGGATAAATTATCTTAGGCAGCGCTTAATTGCATAAAACATGTATTTTTGAGGTATGCACAATACCCCATTAGACGGCACCGATGATCATTTAGAGGGGCCTGAAAAAGACATCGAAAAATTTCTGAGACCGAGGTCTTTTGATGATTTTACCGGCCAACGCAAAGTGCTCGACAACTTACTCATTTTTGTGCAGGCGGCGCGTATGCGTCAGGAGCCACTCGACCATGTGTTGCTGCATGGTCCCCCGGGATTGGGTAAAACCACTTTGGCACACATTATTGCGAACGAAATGGGCGCAGGAATCAAGGTTACCAGCGGGCCAGTGCTTGAAAAACCAGGTGATTTGGCTGGCTTGTTGACTGGATTAGACGAAGGGGATTTGCTTTTTATAGATGAAATCCACCGTTTGAGTCCTGTAGTAGAAGAATATCTCTATTCTGCCATGGAAGATTATAAAATCGACATCTTGATTGATACTGGGCCAAACGCCCGCAGCGTACAAATTGCTATAAGTCCTTTTACCTTGGTAGGTGCCACTACCCGCTCTGGCTTGCTAACGGCACCTCTTCGAGCCCGTTTTGGTATTAATTCAAGACTTGAGTATTATGATGCTAAGTTACTGACCAGTATTGTAATAAGATCTAGTGAAATACTCAATGTGGCTATTGAAGAAACAGGTGCGTATGAAATAGCGCGGCGGTCGCGGGGCACGCCTCGTATTGCCAATGCTTTGCTACGTAGAACTCGGGATTTTGCACAAGTAAAAGGCAACGGCATAATCACCAACGATATTGCAAAAATAGCATTGGAGGCCTTGAATGTAGATCAACATGGATTGGATGAGATGGACAATAAAATATTGAGTACCATTATTGATAAATTCAAAGGTGGTCCAGTTGGTTTATCTACCATTGCTACCGCCGTAAGTGAAGATGCAGGTACCATTGAAGAAGTTTACGAGCCGTTTTTAATACAGGAAGGCTATTTAAAACGTACACCTCGCGGTCGAGAAGTTACGGAGGCGGCTTACAAACATTTGAATAAAACATTCCCAGGTCAGGCAGGTACTCTCTTTGCTTAATCTGCCCTGTTAGGTGTGTAACTGATTACAATCCAAGAACGTCTTTCATCGTAAAGACGCCTTTTTTGTCGATTAGCCATTCGGCGGCCATCACTGCGCCACTTGCAAATCCATTTCGGTTGTGTGCGATGTGCGACAAGGTGATTTCATCCTCTTTGCTGCTGAATCGAACTTCGTGTGTGCCTGGCACCTCGTCGATGCGATGGGAAAAAATAGGCAGTGAATTAGACACATAACCATCTAAAGACCAACTATTGAGGTTTAAATGTTCAAGCAAACGTTCTGCAATTGTAATCGCCGTACCGCTTGGAGCGTCCTTCTTTTGCAGATGATGTGTTTCATCTACGCGCACTTGATAATTATGGTGCTGCGCCATTACAGCTCCCATCCATTGATTTAAGGCAAAAAACAAATTTACGCCGAGACTAAAGTTGGTAGCCGATAACATAGCACCTTTTTTTGCATTTGTTAAATCAGCTAATGACTCATAGTGCTCATACCAACCAGTTGTGCCAACGATCACTGGAACGCCAGCTTCTAAACAGAGTTGAATGTGGCGTGGAGCAGCATCGGGCGCACTGAATTCGATGGCCATATCTGCTTTTTGCAAGGCATCAATGGTCAGGCTATCAATATGTTCCGCACCAATCACCAACACAATTTGATGACCTCGGGCTTCCGCCATTTGGCCAATCAATTGACCCATTTTCCCATATCCGAGCAGTGCTATTTTCATAATTTCAAGGTCAATGTGGCCATAGGAAACTGCCAATGCCCGGTTGCCAAGTTATATTGAGGCGCGTCTCTCAACAAACGTAAACTCAAATCATCACTTACATTGAAGTGAAACAGGTGCGCGTCTACAGCAGCATCTACCATGTTTAAGGCATAAACTCCTAAGGTCAAAATCCAGTTCAAATCGCGGTTTTGCCGGAAAGAATCGCGATTCAATCGCAATTCTTGATTCGATTGAATGCCTTCAAATTCATCCACGGTAGCCGCATTGTCATCTACCCGCAAGCGATAGGCGTCGCGGTGACGCAGGTATTCTTTTTGATTTTGGAGCGCTGTGTAAACCGTGTAGCCTCCTAAACCATATATAATGGGTATTTTCCAGTACTTTCGATTATAAGCTTGACCGAGACCGGGTAAAAAAGCTGAATATCGGACTGCTTTATTTACGGAGTGTTGATAGGCCTCTGGTACAACTATCGAAAAGGAGTCAGACTCTCGAACATAGATTGAATCGTTGGTTTGAGCCTTCAAAGCGGCTGCGGTCAACAACAATACAAAGCAGAGCAGCCAAAAACGCATCACGACTCTAATAAGTCCAAAATTCGGTTTAAATCGTCCGTGCTGGCAAAAGGGATCAAAATTTCACCTTTTCCTTTGTCGTTGGCTTTGATTTGGATGCGAGCTTCAAACTTTTGTTGCAGACTGTCTTGCACTGCGTTGTACGCCGATGGTGTACCCGCTTCCTTTTTCTTGCTAATACCTTTAGCAGGTGACTCATCAGCGTTCATTTCACGCACTAGAGACTCTACCTTACGTACGCTGAGTCCTTCTACAACCGTTTTACGGTAAACAAAAAGCTGTTGTTCAGTTTTATTTAGGCCCAAAAGTGCACGCGCATGGCCCATGCCGATAGCTGCATTGCGTAACCCCAGCTGAATTTCGGGAGGGAGCTTAAGCAGGCGTAAATAATTAGCCACGGTAGCGCGGTCCTTCCCTACTCGTTCACCTAGTTCTTCTTGCTTTATCTGGCATTCTTCCTGCAAACGCTTGAAGCTGATGGCTACCTCAATGGCATTCAGGTCTTTGCGCTGAATATTTTCTATCAAAGCCATTTCCAACATGCCCTGCTGGTTGGCTTCTAACACATAGGCTGGTACTTCTTCGAGACCTACGAGTTTGGAAGCGCGTAAACGGCGTTCTCCTGAAACCAATTGGTACTGACCGGCGGTTAATTTGCGTACGGTCAAAGGCTGAATCACGCCGTGAACGCGGATTGAATCGGCCAATTCCTTCAAGGCGACTTCTTCGAAGTCGGTGCGGGGCTGAAAGGGATTCGCTTCAATTTGTCCAACAGGAATCATCCAGTTGGTGGTGGCATGTGTAACTACGGTTGTTGCTTCATCGGCTGACAATAAGGCACCAAGACCTCTTCCTAAGGCATTTCGTTTTGTTGCGGTCATCTCTATTAAATCATGGTGCGTTCTTCTGCAGGGATACGTGTAAGGTTGTTTTTCTGCAAAATTTCACGGGCTAAATTCAAATAATTAGTGGCGCCTTTGCTGCCTGCATCGTGCATGATGGCAGACATACCGAAGCTAGGGGCTTCACTGAGTTTGGTGTTGCGGTGTATGATTGTGTCGAAGGTCATATCACCCAAATTCTGGCGCACATCTTCCACAACTTGGTTAGCCAAACGCAAACGGCCATCGTACATGGTAAGAAGTATACCTTCGATTTTCAACTCAGGATTGAAGCGAGTTTGCACAATTTTGATGGTGTTGAGTAATTTACCGAGTCCTTCGAGAGCAAAATATTCGCATTGTACAGGTACAATCACTGAATCAGCGGCGTTTAAACTGTTCACAGTAATTAATCCCAGCGAAGGACTGCAGTCGATGATAATAAAATCGTACTGTGTGCGCACTGTTTCCAATACGTTTTTGAGGATTTTTTCGCGATTTGGGCGGTTAATCATTTCGATTTCGGCTCCTACTAAGTCGATGGTAGCTGGCAGTAAATCTAAAAAAGGCACGTCGGTTTGTAAAACGTTGTGAGTTACTGGCACATCGTTTACCATGCACTCATAAATGCCTGTTTTGATGGCTTTGGGATCAAAACCTATGCCTGAGGTGGCATTGGCTTGAGGGTCTGCATCAATCAACAAGGTCTTAAATTCCAACACTGCCAGGCTGCTAGCGAGATTAATGGCTGTCGTGGTTTTTCCAACTCCCCCCTTCTGATTTGCAATCGCGATAACCTTGCTCATGTTGTAATTGTGCTAAATGCGTTAAATGATGAAGATTCCTGTATTTTTGACAATAGAATCGAGCCCCTAAGATAATACCATAAGCAGGAATGAGAAAGATCATCACCTTCATTTTATCCACTATCTTCATAATACAGGGTTGTGAGTCTCCAGAGGGGCTCCAAGGCAAACAAATTTTTCGTTACAACCAAGAAGGCGGCATCAGTTCGCTTGATCCTGCCTTTGCGCGCGATCAGGCCAGCGGCTGGGCGGTGAACATGCTTTTTAACGGTTTGGTACAGCTCGATTCAAATTTGCAGGTGTCACCAGCCATAGCCAAGCATTGGAAGCTTTCAGACAACGGTCTTATTTATCAGTTTACGCTTCGTACTGATGTGCGTTTTCATGAAAATAAGTGCTTCCATAAGTCAAAATTCAAATATGTTACTGCAAGTGACTTTGTATACTCTTTTAATAGATTGCTGCAACCCAAGCTTGCAGCACCGGGTGCCTGGATTTTCAGTGGGAAGCTAGCACCGGAGGCTTTTCGCGCCCCCAACGACAGTATCTTCGAGATACATTTAAATGCGCCTTACCCGCCTTTACTGGGCATGTTAAGTATGGGATACTGCAGTGTTGTGGCACCCGAGGCTGTGGCCTTTTATGGAGCTGGTTTCCGGGAAAATCCCGTAGGCACTGGGCCTTTCAAACTCGCTTTTTGGGAAGAAAATGAAGCCCTCGTGCTGCACAAAAATGAGTTTTACTTCGAAAGAGATGGTGTATCGCCACTTCCCTACCTCGATGCGGTGATGGTTCAGTTTATGCCTGACAAACAAAGTGCTTTTTTAGCCTTTTTACAGGGAAAGCTAGATTTTATTTCTGGTATTGACCCAGCCTTTAAAGATGAAGTGCTCCTAGCAAACGGCACTTTGCAGCCTAAGTACCAAGACCGCATAGTTTTGCAACGTTCTGCCTATTTAAACACCGAATATTTGGGCTTTTTGGTAAATAGTGAGAAAAATGCGGCGCATCCCGCGTTACTTGACAAACGGGTTCGACAAGCCTTGAACTACGCCATCGACCGAAAGCAAATGATGTATTTCTTGCGCAACAATGTGGGTATTCCCGGTACGGCTGGCCTGATTCCTCCCGGCTTGCCAGGATTCGACAGCACCGCTTTCGACCATTACAGTTATCAACCCGAAAAGGCTAAAGCCCTGCTCAAATCCGCGGGCTACGCAGCTGGCAGCATCCGAATTGCCTTGGAAACTAATCCCGCCTATCTCGATCTATGTATTTTCATTCAGCGGCAGCTGCAAAGCATCGGCGTGCAGCTCGACATCAACACCAGTCCTGGCCCCACCCTCCGCCAAATGATCAGCAAAGGAGATGTAAGCATGTTTCGTGGCAGTTGGATTGCAGATTATCCTGATGCGGAAAACTATTTGGCGCTGGCTTATGGTCCTAACCGTGCCCCTGCTGGTCCTAACTACACCCAGTTTCAAAATTCCAACTTCGACCAGCTATATGCGGCTTCCTTGCAGCAGCCCAACGACAGTTTGCGTGCCTTGCTCTATCAACAAATGGACGCCCTTCTCCGAGAAGAAGCACCTTTTATGGTACTGTATTATGATCAAGTTTTGCGGTTGGTAAATCCAGCAGTAAGCGGTCTTAGTACCAATGCTATGAACGTATTAGATTTGAAGCGTGTTAGAACGGCGATCGATTCGCAGAAACGCTAAAATAAAATCTAAAAAAGCCTGAAAAGCGGTATTTTTGCACGCTTTATGAAAAAAACAGAGCTTTCTCGTACTTTAAAACTTGCATGGCCGATAGTTATAGGTCAGCTCAGTCACATTGCTCTTGGCGTTATCGACTCGGTAATGGTGGGCCGCTTGGGTGCGGATGAGCTGGCGGCGGTATCGGTTTCGGTGGGCTTGTTTTCCATTTTGATGGTGTTTGGCATTGGCGTGTCCTTTGCCATTTCGCCGTTAACAGCCATTGCTAATGGCGAAGGCGACCACCGCAAGGCAGAAGCCATCCTTAAAAACAGCTTTTACATGGCCTTAGTGGTCGGTAGTGCCTTGGCTTTGCTCCTGGTTTTGTTGGCACCTGTGTTGCATTGGCTCAACCAGCCGGTTGCAGTTACAGCGCTTTCAATTCCTTATTTGCGCATATTGGGCATCTCGATGCTGCCTGTCATGATTTATCAGGCCTACCGTCAGTTTAGCGAAGGACTTGAAATCATGTATCCTGCTTTGATCATTGGTTTGCTGATGATTCCTATCAATACCTTTGGTAATTGGTTATTGATATTTGGAAATTGGGGATTTCCTGCTCTGGGACTCGAAGGTGCGGGTTGGGCTACTACCATTACCCGTTTTTTAGCGGCGGCAGCTATGATGGGCTTTGTGCTGTATAACAAACGTTTCAAAGTTTATCAGCCTTTAAAATTAGGACTCTACAGTTTTCAAAAAACGGTGATGAACCGCATACTCAAACTTGGCATTCCCGGTGGCATTCAGTACCTCTTCGAAACCTCTGCTTTTGCTTTTGCGGCAGTAATGATCGGTTGGTTGGGCAGCAAGCCTTTGGCAGCGCACCAAATCGCCATCAACTTGGCCAGCATTAGCTTTATGGTAGCCATAGGCTTGTCATCGGCGAGTGCTATTCGCATTGGACATGCCCAAGGCAAAAACGATTTTGTTTTGGCTAGGAGCATCGGAAAAAGCTCTTTTTGGCTTTCTGGGGTATTTATGGGCCTTTGCGGCATTGTGTTTATCATAGGTCGATATTACTTTCCCTCCTTATATATAAACGACCAAGAATTAATTGACATGGCGGCAAAATTGCTGCTAATTGCCGCTGCCTTTCAAATTGTAGATGGTATTCAAGCCGTCGGTGTGGGTTTATTGCGAGGAATGGAAGATGTAAAGAGGCCAACTTTGTACGTTATGATTGCTTATTGGGGCGTGGCACTGCCTTTGGGTGGATTGCTGGCTTTTCAACTTAATTTTGGTGTGATGGGGATTTGGGTAGCATTGGCTTTGGGCTTGATGGCTTCTGCGATTATGCTGAGCTACCGCTTTTTTAGGTTGGTGGGACAGAAAATAAGGGCTCAGCAATAAATGCTGCTTTTGTCAAATTTAAAATTTCCTATCCATTAGTTCCTAACCGCTTTTCAGCATTCGATTTGAGAAGATTTTAAGCCAAACCCGATGGCGCTGCGCTGCCATCTTGGTTTTTTATTTCTCCCTGCGCCCTCAAAACTGCG
>Ga0209284_10002631_pt1 | contig 23965 bp, 24 predicted proteins | sample FRY03_FD_187211 | JGI IMG/M metagenome (GOLD analysis project Ga0209284, IMG submission 187211) | Freshwater microbial communities from Lake Fryxell liftoff mats and glacier meltwater in Antarctica - FRY-03 (SPAdes) (version 2) | ecosystem: Environmental > Aquatic > Freshwater > Ice > Glacier...
TTGCGGGTTTTCTTGAGGTTGAGATCGAGGTGCAAGGCGGTTTGTTTCATGCTATGTATTTTATAGCAATATCAGGTTTTCGGCAAGGACTTATTGCACAAAAGTCACGGAGTTTTGCAGAGTTTCCCTAAGCAAAAATCAGTGCATGTGCTGCCGGGTTGCGTCTAAAAACCACACCATCTCGCTGGGCTGCAGACGGCGCTACCGCTTGGTGAATTGGGATTCAATGAAAAGGGTTACCCGGTTTTGAATCGCACCTGGTTTTGCTTTCCGCCTCAGGGTTTGGCATTCTTGTTGACCCACGGGTCTTTGGGGTTGAGTGACCAAGCCGGGTCTTTGGGGTTGCCTGACGCAGCCGGGTCTTCTGGTAATCCAACAACCGTTCTGACCGCGCGCATCAGTGCGTCGGTCTCGAAGGGTTTGGTGACGTAGCCGTCCGCGCCGCTGGCCAGGCCTTTGATCACGGCTTCGCGTGTGGACTTTCCGGTCAGCATGATGACGGGTACGTCTTTCAGTGCCGGGTCCTGGCGCAGCCTGAGCAGGATGTCGAAGCCATCGTCGTCCGGCAGCATCACGTCCAGAAGAATCAGGTTGGGAATGGGGATCTTGCGAAACTCGGCAATGACCTCGGCCCGGTTGCCCGCCAGCCGGACCTGAAAGCCCTCGAAGGACAGATAACTCTGGATGAATTTGGCAAGCATCGGCTCGTCTTCTACCACAATGGCGGACAGTACCTCGCCCGGCACCAGCGGGCGGGGCTGGCCGCGTTTGTGGGCAATGCTCACGTAATAGCCGGTCCTCTTGAGCGACATGGCGACTGAATCGGCTTCGGCCTCGGCCTCGGACAGGTCCAGCCAGTTCATATGGTTTTTCAATTGTTTGCTGAAGGGGTCTACCTCTGCCACCGTCAGCAGGTACCGGTCCAGCAGGCGCTGGAAGGTCGACGCGAAGGTCTAGCCGGTCATCGTCGGCATGCCCGCCTTGATTTGCGCTATCGTCAGGACAGTATCAATCCTGACCAGCAGTTCAAGCTCAGACGGCGACAGCGTGGTCGCGCCGCTGCGCAACTCATCTTGACCTCGGCCGGTAAGCGCATAAATGTCGTTGTCTTGCATCTTCGTTGGCTTTCGTGGATGAGCGCCCTGTTTCCAGAAGATTATCCCTCCTTCAAGGCCAATACAAATTTCGCACCTGTCCCGCGCCAGGCTTTGATGCTTTCGCCTTAAGATGGGCCATGCGTTATCCTTTTTCCCGAGAGACAACATGCCATTCGCAAGGCCATGACCACCACCGATCCGGCTTTTCTCGCATTTCTTGAAGCGCAGCGTGCCGATTACCGCCGTTCGCTGCCCCAGCGGCTGGCGCAAATCGAGTCGCTCTGGCGCCAGGTGCTGAACGGCGAAGCGCCGGCACAAGCGCTGACAACCCTGGAGCGCTGTGCGCACAGCCTAGCGGGCTCTGGCGCGACCTTCGGCTTTGCCGCGCTGGGCGACGCGGCACGGGTGCTGGAGCTGGCCGTCAACCCGCTGCTGGGCGTTGCACACACCTTGACGCCCGAGGCACAGAGTGAAGTGAACCGGGCTGTCGAAGCGCTCCAGCGCAGCCTGTCTGGCGAGACCGTCTCATGACCTCTACCGATACGACCCTGAAAAACATGCCCCATCCAAAAATTCATCAACCGCGAATTGTTCTGGTCGCGGGAACAATTCTGCTTATCGTTACCCTGCTGGTGGGCGTCAGCGTCTTTATGCTCATGCAGCGCCACGCCGAGGCGCTGCTGAGTAAAAGCCTCCAGTCGTCCCTGCAAAGTCGCATACAACTAACCGAGACTGAAATTCGAGCAAATTTTGACAGTACGGTGCTCATTGCAACCCGCCCTCTTCTGATTGATCAATTGCAGCATATAAATGCGCGCACGGACGACACCGTTGCCCTGAACAAACTCAATGTGGCGGCTCGATCCTTTCTCCAGACTGGACTCACGGCCTTGACATTCTATGGCGAGGACGGGCAAGAGCTGGTACGTACCGGTGTTTTTGCGCAGCAGCCCGAACTGGCGGTGCCACTTAATTTGCCGGGGCATGCGCAATTACTGTGGGATGGGCAACTATTATTGCGTGCAGTGGTAGACATGAAAAAGGACGGGCGCGTTATCGGCAAGGTCATGACGGAGTCGTCGCTGCCTGCCACCACGGGCGAGATCATGGATGCCAGCCGTCTGGGTGAAACGGGAGAGCTGGCGCTGTGCGCGCCCTTCGGCCTCAAACTGAAGTGCTTTCCAACAGTGCTCAACCCCAAAACTTTCACACCATCGCAAAGGACACCTGAGGGTGTGCGGTTGCCAATGGCTCACGCGTTGGAGGGCGACACCGGATTCATTGTCACCAAGGATTACCGGAATCAGGAGGTGACGGCGGCTTACGCGCCGGTTGGCGATCTTGGGCTGGGGATGGTGCTGAAAATGGACAGCGCCGAATTGCATGCACCCGTGTGGGACCAGCTGCGCTTGCTGATCCCGCTGCTGCTTGGCATGTTTGTCATCGCGCTGCTGTTGCTGCGTTGGCGACTCACCCCGCTGGTGCTCAGGTTGACTCGCTCGGAAGCGCAAGCGGCGCAGCGCAACACTGCGCTTACCAACGAGGTTACCGAGCGCAAACGCATCACCGAGGCGCTGCGTGCCAGCGAAGCGCAGTTGCGCCAGATCACCGACACCGTGCCGGTCCTGATTGCCGACCTGGATTTGGAGCAACGCTTCCGCTTTCACAACAAGGCCTACGAAGAGGTCTTTGGCCTGAGCTTCGAGCAGATCCGTGGCCACACCGTGGCCGAAGTGCTCGGCCCGCAAACCTACGGGCGTGTTCAGGACAAGGTCGAGGAAGTGCTGCGCGGTCACCCCGTAAGCTACGAACGCACACTCACCACGTCGCAGGGCGATCTCAGGGACTACGCCATGAACTACTTACCGCGCTATGGCGAGGGCGCGGACGAAGGCAAGGTCGTCGGATTTTACGCGCAGGGCACAGACATCACCGAGCTCAAGCGCATAGATCGCATGAAAACCGAGTTCGTCTCCACCGTCAGCCACGAGTTGCGCACACCGCTGACCTCGATCCGCGGTTCGCTGGGGCTGATTGCCGGCGGCGTAGCCGGTGAGTTGCCCGAGGCCGTCAAAAACCTGGTGGACATCGCCAAGAACAACTGCGATCGCCTGATCCGGCTGATCAACGACATGCTGGACGTCGAAAAAATCGAGTCCGGCACGATGCACCTGATTCTGCAGGTCGTCGACATCAGGCCGCTGCTCCAGCAGGCGCTGGCCGCCAACCAAGGTTTCGCCGGCCAACACCGCGTGACGACGCTGTTGCAGGTGCCCGATGAGCCGCTGCAGGTGCGCATTGACAGCGACCGTTTGAGCCAGGTGCTGACCAATTTGCTGTCCAATGCATGCAAGTTTTCACCGCCTGAGGGTGCGGTGGAAGTGCGGGTGTCGCGCGTGGGCCAACAGGTGCGGGTCGAAGTGGCGGACCACGGCCCCGGTATTGCGGAGGAATTTAAGAGCCGCATCTTCCAGAAGTTTTCGCAAGCGGACTCTTCCGACACCCGGCAAAAAGGCGGGACCGGTCTTGGGCTCAGCATCTCCAAAGCCCTCATCGAGACGATGGGCGGCCAGATCGGCTTTAACAGCGAGGCGGGTGCAGGCACTACTTTCTTCTTTGAAATACCCGAATGGAGCAAGCCGCGCATCCTGCATGTGGAAGACGATCCCATAACCCAGCGCATGGTCGCCAAGATTGGCGCGGGTTTTGCAGATTTCGAATTCACGGCCACGCTGGACCAAGCCCGGGCCCGGCTGCGCGAGCAGCGGTTTGACCTGGTGCTGCTGGACCTCACGCTGGGCCAGGACTCGGGCTGGGACCTGCTCGAGGCTATCGCTGCGCTCGATCCGCGGCCGCCGGTGATTGTGTTTTCGGCCAGCTACGTGGCCCAGGCCGACGGCCAACAGGTCGAAGCGGTTCTGCTCAAAGCCCATACGTCCAACGCCGATCTGCTGCATACCATCCAGCGTGCGCTCCAGATTTCCGGAGACCCTGACCCCAAACTCTGAGTTGACCATGCCCCCACCCCTTTGCCGCATTCTTTATGTTGAAGACGAGCCCGACATCCGCGCCATCGCCCAGATGGCACTGGAAGCCGTGGGCGGGTTCAGCGTGATCGCCTGCGCGTCGGGCAGCGAGGCGTTGGCGGCTGCGGCCACGGCGCAAGCCGACCTGCTGCTGCTGGATGTCATGATGCCGGGTATGGACGGACCGGACACGCTGAAAGCCCTGCGCGCGCTGACGGCCACGGCCAACACGCCGGTGATTTTCATGACCGCCAAGGTGCAGGCCGCCGAGGTAGCGCAATACCGCGAGCTCGGCGCGATCGACGTGCTCCACAAGCCTTTTGATCCGATGGAGCTGTCGGCGCAGATCCAGCGCATCTGGGCGGCGCAGGGCCAGTAAAGCGCTTCTGTTCTTGTAAACCCGGCAGCAGGGGTCAATAGAAGCCATACAAACGTATGGTTTTTTTTATGGCTAAGTGCTAACATGAGCCCATGACCGTAGCCAAATTCGAATGGGACGACAACAAGGATGCAGAGAACCAAGCCAAGCATCAGGTGTCGTTCCAGGATGCGCAGGCGGCGTTTGCTGATCCGCATCGCGTTATTGCAAAAGACTTGGTGCACAGTGAGGCCGAAGAGCGGTTTTACTGTATCGGCAAAGCCGGAGGCGGCATCTTGACGGTGCGTTTTACCTACCGGCGCAAAGTCATTCGAATCATCGGGGCAGGGTATTGGCGCAAAGGAAAGGCTGTATATGAAAAAGAAAATCGTTTACACGGATGAGCCCATGGGCGACGTTGAGGTGGTCACGGATTTTCTGCCGTCACCTGCCGAACTGGCGTTTCGGGAAGACGGCGTGAAAGTCACGCTGGCACTGAGCAAAAGCAGCGTGGAGTTCTTCAAATCCGAGGCTTCGAAGCACCAGACACAGTATCAGCGCATGATTCGCCGATTGCTAGATTCGTATGTTGAAGCGCAAGGCACCGTTACCACTCATGCAAAGCGGACAGTGTGAGTCAGCGTTGCCCGGCGTGCTGCATCTCCCAGCCTTTGCAGGCCAGGCCCACCCGGCCAGTCAAGGCAGTGTAGACCAAAGCCGCGTTAAGCTTCGGGTATGACACCTGAACAGCTTCTGCACCACTACGACCACGCCAGCCTGTGGCCCGCTGCCCCTGGGCTGGACGTGCCTTTGTCGGGTCTGAAGAGCAGGTTCGACTGATGGCGGGTTCGGCGGAGAGTGGCTCTGGTCGCTTTGGCGGAGCCGTTCCTCGCCACATCCTGCCGGTGATTGTGCTGTCCCAATTCGCCGGCACCTCGCTGTGGTTTGCGGTCAATGCCGTGATGCCCGATTTGCAGCAGGCCTGGGGCTTGCCTGCCGAGGCCGTCGGCACGTTGACATCGGCCGTGCAACTCGGCTTTGTGGCGGGCACGCTGGTGTTTGCCTTGCTGATGCTGGCTGACCGTTTTGCGCCGTCTCGGGTGTTTCTGGTGTGTTCGCTGCTGGGCGCAGCGCTTAACGCCGCCACCGTGTGGGCGCAGGGCGATCTCAGCGTTCTGCTGGTGCTGCGTTTTTGCGTGGGGTTTTTTCTGGCGGGCATTTACCCGGTGGGGATGAAGATTGCCGCCAGCTGGTACCGCGAGCGCCTGGGTGTCGTGATGGGCGTGCTGATAGGCGCGCTGGTGCTGGGTACGGCCCTGCCGCATGGCTTGCGCGCGCTGGCCGGAGACGCGGGGCGGGCGGTTTTTGCAGGGGGCGGGGCGCCCTGGCAGGCGGTGGTGCTGGGGGTTTCGCTACTGGCGACACTGGGCGGCCTGGCCACGGCCTGGCTGGTCCCCGAGAGCCCCTACGTGGTACGCGGTGTGCGCATCACGCCCAGGGCGCTGGGGCTGATCTGGTCCGACCGGCGTTTGCGGGCTTCGGTGCTGGGCTACTTCGGACACATGTGGGAGCTTTATGCTTTTTTCGTGCTGGTGCCGCTGATCCTGGCCACGCGGCTGGCGGGTACGTCCGTGAGCGCGGCGGCTTTTTGGGTTATCGCGGTGGGCAGTCTGGGGTGCATGGGTGGCGGGCTGCTGGTGCGGCGTTTCGGCAGCGCCCGGGTGGCACAGTTGCAACTGGCCATCAGCGGCGCCTGCTGTGTTGCGGCGCCCATGATGCTGGACGCGCCCTTGCCGTTGTTCATGGCCTGGATGCTGCTGTGGGGTACCACGGTGTCGGGTGACTCGCCGCAGTTTTCTACCCTGACGGCGCAGAACGCACCCCCCGCGGTGGCAGGCAGCGTGCTGACTTTCGCCAATTGCATCGGCTTTGCCATCTCGGTGGTCAGCATTGAGATCTTCGTCAGCGCGGCCCAGGCCTGGCCCTTGTCTGCGGTGCTGCCCTGGCTCGCGCTCGGGCCGGCCCTGGGCCTGTGGATGATCAGGCCGCTGCTGCGCAGGCGCGGCTGAACCGTTGTCAATGACGGGGTCGGCGGATGGCATGACGCGCCCCATTTGCGTCGGTGTGGAATAAGAATTGGTGTCTGACCCCAAAAACTTACTTCGGCAGTGACACACCTTTTTCAGATAGGGAGTAGCCCAACTGCAGCATGGCATTCTCAAGAAGCACGCCCGGACAAGCCAAGCCCTGACCGCTTGAGTTGAAGCGGGCGCTATGGCTGTGGGGGTGGAGTGTTTCATCAGACAGTCGTGGGCGCGAGGCGCTTCCTCACTGGGCGGTGAAGTTGGCGGCGATGAAGTTGCCTGGCAGCGTGAAGAACATGTACAGGGTTTCCTTGGCTTTGTCCCTGGCCGCCAGGTCCTTGAAGCTCACTTTCCATTCCTTGCCTTTCTTGCCGTCAACCTGCTCAATCTTGTCCTGCTTGACGGTTTTCCATGCCGCGTCGATTTTGCCGCTGCTGGTCAGGGCGTCTTTTCGCTGGACGGCGCAGCTCACAACCGTGGCCTCGGCCGCCGGCTTCTTGCCATGGAAATGGCAGCCGCTGCCCTCGGAGGCGAACACCGGTGCGGACATGCTGAGCGCAGCGACGGATGCAATGGCGATGATGATGTGTTTCATTTGGATTTTCCTTGCGTAGTTAAAAAGTTAGCGTTAGTAAAGATCAAAGCTGGTCCCGGCTGGAATCAGTCGTTTTTTCAATGTCCATGTCCTCGTGCGCGTGGCCGTGCTCCTGGCTCGGGAACCTGAAGCTGTTGGGGTCCGAGTCGTGCTGGTAGCCGTGAAGTTGCATCAGCAGAAGTAATGTGCCGGCATAGACCAGCGCCAGATTCGCCGCGTAACTGAAGCGCTTGAACGATGCGCGTTTGCGCCAGATGGCCAGTAGCGCCACCATCACGGACAGCGCGAGAATCTGGCCGATTTCGACACCCACGTTGAAGCTCAGAATGCGCCCCAGGATGGCCACGTTGTCATCGCCCAGAGGCAACTGCTGCAGCCGGGTGGACAGGCCAAAGCCGTGCAACAAGCCGAAGCCGAAGACCGCGACCAGCAGGTTGGGCGACTTCATGTCGAAGTACTTCTGAAATCCGCCGTTGTTGTCAAAGCCCTTGTAGATCACGCTGATCGCGATGATGGCATCCACCAGGTAAAAATTCCAGGTGATCTGGAAATAGGTGGCAAAGATCAGGGTAATGCTGTGCCCCAGGGTGAACACGGTCACGAACTTGGCAATATCTTTAAACCCTGTGAGGAAAAAGACCACGCCAAAGAGGAACAGCAGGTGGTCATAGCCCGTGAGCATGTGGGTGGCACCGAGCATGACGTACATGAGGTAACCACCGTCCAGCATGCGCTGCTGGTCGGCTTCGGAGATGCCGTGGGCCATAGCCAACAGCGGGACGCCGAGAGCGAGCACCGCCGCAAGGCCGGGGAATAAACGTTTGTACATTGGGTAATGCTTTCAAGTGAATGTTGTGAGGGAGGTTGAATGGGTGACCGACACCATGGGAGCCATGGCAACGGGTTGCTGCGGGCAAAATGCGCGTAGCCGGTGGGGTGTCCGGCCTTGTCGCCACAGGCATCGTCACGGTTGAACCGCGCCGGAGCAATATCAAGGGCACTTCTAGAAATTCAGATTTTCGGGATGAAGTGCAAGGCGCCCGGAGCGCAGGAACCGGAACGTACTTCAGGTACGTGAGGATTTCGAGCACCGCGCAACGCAGCAATTCGCCCGAAAAATGAATTTATAGAAGTGCCCTCAAGCGGCTGCTTGAGGGGGCCGCAGCGGGCCCTTGAGATGGGGGGAAGGATGCGGAGGGTCGGCCAGTGCCGCCGGCGTTGCGGGGCGCAGCGCCACAACGCCGCGCCAGCCGAGGGTCACCAGGCCGGCGCTGCTGCCGCCGCTTTCGGCGTGCATGTGCTGTACCGTGCCGTCGGAGTCGCCCGCATGCTGCATGCCATCGTCGTGGTGATGGTGCCCTGAGTCTTGCCAATGCTGGACGGCATGGCTTGACGCCTCCATGCTCTCCAGTGCTGCCACGGAGCCGGCCATCGCCATCGATTGCCAGAAAACCGATAACAGCAGCAGTAGAGAGAACACCTTGCGGACCATGATTCAATTGTACGGGCACAGCCTCAACGGGTTAGCCCTCGGGTTGCAGCGTGGCGGGAATATCGCGGCCCATAGTCGCCAGCTTGAATCCGGCTGTCGACAAAGGCCTTGAGTTCTTCGGGCAGGGAGATGTTCGTGGTGGTCAAACGTACACTCTTGCCATGATTGTTTTAGGATTTGAATCGAGTTGTGACGAAACCGGTGTGGCGCTGGTCGATGCATCGGGCCATGCCGTGCCGCGCTTGCTGGCGCATGCTTTGTACAGCCAGATCGACATGCACCAAGCCTATGGTGGCGTGGTGCCTGAGCTGGCGAGCCGTGACCACATTCGGCGCGTGCTGCCGCTGACCAATCAGGTGCTCAGTGAGGCTGGCCGCTCTTTGGCTGAGGTTGACGTGATGGCCTACACACGCGGGCCAGGGCTGGCTGGCGCGCTGCTGGTGGGGGCGGGCGTGGCTTGCGCGATGGCAGCAGCTTTAAGCAAACCGGTGATGGGTGTACACCACCTGGAAGGGCATTTGCTGTCGCCGTTTTTAAGCGCCGACCCGCCGGAGTTTCCATTCGTGGCGCTGCTGGTGTCGGGTGGTCACACGCAATTGATGCGGGTTGACCGCGTCGGCAGCTATGACATCCTCGGGGAGACGATTGACGATGCCGCGGGCGAGGCGTTTGACAAGTCTGCCAAGCTGATGGGTTTGCCCTATCCGGGCGGCCCGCATTTGTCAAAACTGGCAGAGCAGGGTGACGCTGCGGCCTTCAAACTGCCACGGCCTTTGCTGCACAGTGGCAACCTTGATTTTTCGTTTGCAGGTTTGAAAACAGCGGTGCTGACGCAAGCCAGAAAGCTGGGTGATGAGCTGGAGAGTCGTAAAGCCGATTTGGCGGCATCGACGCAGGCCGCGATTGTTGATGTACTGGTTAAAAAATCAATGAACGCGATGGTGCAGACTGGTTTGAAGCGCTTGGTGGTGGCGGGCGGTGTGGGCGCCAATGCCTTGCTGCGCAGTCAATTGAATGCCGAGTGCCACAAACGCTGCATCAGGGTGCATTACCCCGAGCTGCATTTGTGTACCGACAACGGCGCGATGATTGCGCTGGCTGCGGGTATGCGCTTGCAGGCCGGGCTTGAGACGCTGAATGCAAATCCAGCGGGCTACACCTTTGACGTGAAGCCGCGCTGGAATCTCGCAGAACTGAGGCCTTGAATCACTGGTGGACTATAATCCAAGGCTGTGCCAAAAAAGACGCTGTGTCTTGATGGCTACAAAAGTGTCGCCAACAGGCGGCGCACACGACGACAGCGGCCAACTCCCACAGTGGGAAAGCTGCATCGCTCGCAAGTCAAAGGAAAAAGCATGATCGCAAAATCAATCAAGGCGGACATTGTCAAGGACAACGCCAGAGTCGCTGGTGACACTGGCAGCCCAGAAGTTCAAGTGGCCCTGCTGACCGGCCGTATCAATGAACTGATGCCCCACTTCAAAACCCATGCCAAGGATCACCATGGTCGCCGTGGCCTGCTGCGCATGGTCAGCCGCCGCCGCAAGCTGCTGGACTACCTGAAGTCCAAAGACGCTGCCCGTTACACCGCGCTGATCGCCAAGCTTGGCCTGCGTAAGTAATCTATAAACCAAAAGACAAGCGCCTGAGTTAGTTGACTAGCTCAGGCGCTTTTTACTTCGGAGCAAGGCAAAACGGGTTCGCGCTGAGGGTTATTGGGGTCAGACGCCAATTTCATGACGATGCAAAGCATCGCACCCGAAGGGCGTGCCAAGGGCACGATGAATTTGGACTCTGACCCCAAAAACCCTGGTTCTCGAAAGCCGCTACTTCGGGCCTCTCGCACTGCCTCAAGTGCATGTATTTAATGGAGAAAAGAACATGACGATTTTCAATAAAGTTACCAAATCATTCCAGTGGGGCCAGCACAAGGTCACGATGGAAACCGGTGAAATCGCGCGTCAGGCTGGCGGCGCTGTGCTGGTCGATATGGATGGCACCGTGGTGCTGGCGACTGTCGTTGCCAAGCTGGACGCCAAGCCCGGCCAGGACTTCTTTCCTCTGACGGTCGATTACCTTGAAAAAACCTATGCTGCAGGCCGCATTCCCGGCAGCTTTTTCAAGCGTGAAGGCCGCCCCAGCGAGTTTGAAACCCTCACCTCGCGCCTGATCGACCGCCCGATTCGCCCACTGTTTCCTGAGGGCTTCTTCAATGAAGTGCAGGTCGTCATCCATGTGCTGTCGCTGAACCCTGAAGTCGAAGGCGACATCCCTGCGCTGATCGCATCGAGCGCGGCTCTGGCCATCTCCGGCATTCCATTCAATGGCCCCATCGGTGCCGCCCGTGTGGCCTATATCGACGGCCAGTACGTGCTGAATCCCGGCAAAACCCAGCTCATCAATTCCACCATGGACCTGGTGGTTGCGGGTACCGAAGCCGCTGTGCTGATGGTCGAGTCCGAAGCCAAGCAACTGTCTGAAGAAATCATGCTGGCCGCCATCGTGTTTGGTCACGAGCAGGGCAACATCGCCATCAATGCGATTCACGAACTGGTTCGCGATGCCGGCAAACCAGTCTGGGACTGGAAGGCCCCGGCCAAAGACGAGCCGCTGATTGCCAAAGTCGGTGAACTCGCTGGTGCCAAGCTGCAAGCGGCTTACCAGATCCGCGCCAAGCAAGCCCGCACACAAGCTTGCCGCGTCGTCACTTCCGAGGTGATGGCCGCGCTCAAAGCCGACGCTGTTGCGTTTGACCACGTAGCCGTTGAAGGCATGCTGTTCGACATCGAAGCCAAAATTGTCCGTAGCCAAATTTTGGCTGGCGAGCCGCGCATTGATGGCCGTGACACGCGCACCGTGCGTGCGATTGAAATCCGTAACAGCGTGCTGCCACGCACCCATGGTTCCGCCCTGTTCACGCGTGGCGAAACCCAGGCGCTGGTGGTGACCACGCTGGGTACCGAGCGTGACGCGCAGCGTATTGATGCCCTGAGCGGTGACTACGAAGACCGTTTCATGCTGCACTACAACATGCCTCCATTCGCCACTGGCGAAACCGGCCGTGTTGGTTCGCCAAAGCGCCGCGAGATTGGTCATGGCCGTCTGGCCAAGCGCGCGCTGATTGCCGTGCTGCCAAGCAAGGAAGAATTTCCGTACACCATGCGCGTGGTCAGCGAGATCACCGAGTCCAACGGCTCGTCGTCGATGGCCTCGGTCTGCGGCGGCTGCCTGTCGCTGATGGATGCCGGTGTGCCGATGAAAGCCCATGTGGCCGGTATCGCCATGGGTTTGATTAAAGACGACAACCGCTTTGCCGTGCTGACCGACATCCTCGGTGACGAAGATCATCTGGGCGACATGGACTTCAAGGTGGCGGGTACCACTGCCGGCATCACTGCGCTGCAAATGGACATCAAAATCCAGGGCATCACCAAAGAAATCATGCAGGTCGCATTGGCCCAGGCCAAAGAAGCCCGTATGCACATCCTCGGCAAAATGCAAGAGGCGATGGGCGAAGCCAAGGCAGAAGTGTCTGACTTCGCGCCACGCTTGTATGTGATGAAAATCAACCCCGACAAGATCCGTGACGTGATTGGCAAGGGCGGCGCCGTGATTCGCGCGCTGACCGAAGAAACCGGAACCCAGATCAACATCGAAGAAGACGGCACCATCACCATCGCCTCGAACGACAGTGCCAAGGCAGACGAAGCCAAGCGCCGCATCGCCGAGATCACGGCTGAAGTTGAAATCGGCAAGGTCTATGAAGGCCCGGTCACCAAGATTTTGGATTTCGGTGCGCTGATTAATTTGCTGCCCGGCAAGGACGGTCTGTTGCATATCAGCCAGATTGCCCATGAGCGCGTCGAGCGGGTTTCTGACTATCTCAAAGAAGGCCAGATCGTCAAAGTCAAGGTGATGGAAACCGACGAAAAAGGCCGCGTCAAGCTGTCGATGAAAGCTTTGCTGGATCGTCCGGCCCAGAACCAGGAACACAACTGATCGCTGGCCATTTTGGTGTTGCTATTTATTTTAGGAGGGTTTTTGGGGTCAGAGTCCAAATTCATCGTGCCCTTGGCACGCCCTTCTGGTGCGATGCTATGCATCGTCATGAAATTGGCGTCTGACCCCAATAACCCTCTACAGCCATGAAACAACCTTAAAAATCGGTCTTAATCGTATGAAAGCAGTCGAAATCACCTCTTTTGGCGCGCCCAGCGTGCTGCAACTCTGTGAGCGCCCCGAGCCCGTTACAGGTAGCGGCGAGGTGCTGATTCGCGTCGCTGCCAGCGGTATCAACCGGCCTGACGTTTTGCAGCGCACCGGCAACTACCCCGTGCCACCGGGGGCTTCGGACATTCCGGGTCTTGAGGTGGCGGGCGTGATTTTGTCGGGCGATGAAAAAGCGATGGCCATGGCGGGCTTTAAAGTCGGCGACCGTGTTTGTGCGCTGGTTGCGGGTGGTGGTTATGCAGAGCTTTGTGTGGCACCGGTCGGGCAGTGCTTGCCAGTGCCGGGCGGACTCAGTGATATTGAAGCAGCCTCGCTGCCAGAAACCTTTTTCACGGTCTGGAGCAACGTGTTTGAACGTGCTTCGCTTAAAAAAGGCGAGAGTTTGTTGATTCAGGGTGGCTCCAGCGGCATTGGCGTTACGGCCATCCAGATGGCAAAAGCATTGGGCGCAACCGTTGTCGTGACGGCTGGCAGTGATGAAAAATGTCAGGCCTGTTTGGCGCTCGGTGCAGACCATGCGATCAATTACAAAACCACCGACTTTGCTGAGGAGATCAAAAAAATCACCGGCGGTAAAGGTGTTAACGTCATTCTAGATATGGTCGCTGGCAGTTATGTAGACCGTGAAGTTAAATGCCTTGCCGAAGACGGGCGGATGGTCTTCATTGCAGTACAAGGTGGCGTCAAAGCTGAGTTCAATGCTGGTCTGATACTGCGCAAGCGCCTGACCATCACGGGTTCAACCTTGCGCCCGCGTTCTCTGGAGTTCAAGACGGCGATTGCCACGGCCTTGCGGGAAAAAGTCTGGCCCCTGATTGCCAGTGGTGCCATCAAGCCGGTGATTCACAGCACGTTTGCCGCCAGTGATGCTGCCAAAGCACACGAGTTGATGGAGTCGAATCAGCACATCGGCAAAATCGTTTTAACCTGGGGGTTTTTGGGGTCAGAGCCCAAATTCGCCGAGCCTTTGGCTCGCCCGTAGGGTGCAGTGCTTGCACTGTAGCGAAATTGGTGTCTGACCCCAATAACCCGTGTAAACCATGAAAAAACTGATTGCTGGAAACTGGAAGATGAATGGCAGCCTTGCGGCCAATGAGGCACTGTTGGCGGCCTTGGCTGCTGGCTTAGGCAAGCCTGCTTGTGACGTAGCTGTTTGTGTACCTGCCGCCTATTTTGCGCAAGTGCAAGCTTTGATTCATGCGTCAAATGGGGTCGCTATTGATTTGGGCGCGCAAGATGTGTCTAGCAAAGAGGCGGGCGCATTCACCGGCGAAGTCAGCGCGACCATGCTTAAAGACTTTGCTTGCCGCTACGCGATCGTCGGCCATTCAGAGCGCCGCCAATACCATTTTGAAACAGATCAATTGGTAGCTGACAAAGCCAAGGCCGCTTTGGCCGCTGGCATCACGCCCATCGTGTGTGTCGGTGAAACGCTGGCCGAGCGTGAAGCTGGGCACACCGAAGAAGTTGTCAAACGCCAACTGGCCGCCGTGATTCACACCAACGGTCATTGCATTAGTGAGATCGTGGTGGCGTATGAGCCCGTATGGGCTATTGGCACAGGCAAAACCGCCTCGCCCGAAGAGGCGCAAGCGGTGCATGCGGTGCTGCGCGCGCAACTGAAAGCGGCAACCGACAAGGCGGAGCGCGTGAAAATTTTGTACGGCGGCAGTATGAATGCGGCCAACGCGGCAACGCTTCTGTCCCAGCCCGATATTGATGGTGGTTTGATCGGCGGTGCCTCGCTCAAAGCCGCAGAGTTTTTAACAATTATTGCTGCAGCCCAATAGATATAGGCGCGAGCAGCTATTAAATTAGGAGTAAATATGAATGCTATTTTGACCGTTGTTTTGACTGTGCAAATGCTCACGGCACTCGTCATGATTGGCCTGATTCTGGTGCAGCATGGCAAAGGCGCTGATATGGGCGCGGCGTTTGGCGGCGGTGGCGGCTCGGGCAGCCTGTTTGGTGCCAGTGGCAGTGCCAACTTTTTGTCACGCACCACGGGCGTTTTGGCCGCCGTGTTTTTTGCCTGCACCTTGCTGCTGGCTTATTTTGGTAATGCGCAACCGCGCACGGGCACCAGCGTTCTTGAAGGTGCTGCCGTCAGCGCGCCAGCGCCTGCTGTTGATGCATCGGGTGCGGCGCAGATTCCTGGAAGCACGGCTCCCGTAGCCGCCAGTGCAGTGCCAGTCGCGCCGCCTGCGCCAGCTGCATCGGGTGCCGCGCAAATCCCTACGAAATAAGCTGTTTATGCAGCCCCTGGCTAGAGGGCAGGGCGAGATTTCAGGGTAAACTCTTAAGTTGTTTGGAGGGCCAAAAACCGCAGGGTTTCCTCATGCTATCCAGGCAGTTAAGAAGTGATTTTTTTAAGCGCGGACGTGGTGAAATTGGTAGACACGCTATCTTGAGGGGGTAGTGCCGAAAGGTGTGCGAGTTCGAGTCTCGCCGTCCGCACCAAATTGAAAATGGGTTATTGGGGTCAGACACCAATTTCGCTGCAGTGCAAGCACTGCACCCTACGGGCGAGCCAAAGGCTCGGCGAATTTGGGCTGTGACCCGAAAAACCCACAAACGGCAAACTGGCATCACTGCAAAAACGGCTTTCCAGAATCTGAACAGAATCTGAGTCCACGATGAACCTCGACCAATATCTTCCTGTACTTCTGTTCATTCTGGTCGGCGTGGGTGTCGGTGTTGCGCCGCAGGTGTTGGGTCGCCTGCTCGGCCCGCACAAACCGGACAGCGAAAAAAATTCCCCTTACGAATGCGGCTTCGAGGCCTTCGAAGATGCCCGCATGAAGTTTGATGTGCGCTACTACTTGGTCGCCATCCTGTTCATTATTTTTGACCTTGAAATTGCTTTCCTGTTTCCGTGGGCGGTGGCGCTCAAGGAGATTGGTGCGGTTGGTTTCTGGGCCATGATGATTTTTCTGGGCATTCTGGTCGTGGGTTTTATTTACGAGTGGAAAAAAGGCGCTTTGGACTGGGAGTAGATCCGCCCTAGTGGCTCGTCAATATTGCGACATTTTTCGCCGAAAGCTTATCAAGCAGCTGACCAAATAAGGTACGGGTATGTCACTTGAAGGGGTTTTTAACGAAGGTTTTATGACCACGAGTTACGACTCGGTGGTCAACTGGGCCAAGACGGGTTCGCTCTGGCCCATGACGTTTGGCCTAGCCTGCTGTGCGGTTGAAATGATGCACGCCGGTGCGGCGCGGTATGACCTTGACCGCTTCGGCATGTTGTTTCGTCCCAGCCCGCGCCAGTCGGATTTGATGATTGTTGCTGGTACGCTGTGCAACAAAATGGCCCCGGCGCTGCGTAAGGTCTACGACCAGATGGCCGAGCCGCGCTGGGTGATCTCCATGGGGTCGTGCGCCAACGGCGGTGGCTACTATCACTACAGCTATTCCGTGGTTCGCGGTTGCGACCGTATCGTGCCGGTTGATGTGTATGTGCCGGGCTGCCCGCCCACCGCTGAAGCACTGATCTACGGCATCATCCAGTTGCAGCAAAAAATCCGCCGTACCAACACGATTGCAAGAGTTTGATGCAGGTCACTCTTGCAACGCCAGCAACTGCAGAGCAAATTGGTACTGCGGTTAATGCGGCACTTGGCGACAAAGTTCAAAGTCTGAAGATCGCCTTGGGCGAAGTCACGGTCACTGTTACAGCCGCAGACTACCTTGCAGCCGCAACGCTGCTGCGTGATGCCGCAGGCTGCAAATTCGAGCAGCTGATGGACTTGTGCGGCCTTGATTATTCTGAATACAAGGACGGCCAGTACGATGGCTTACGCTACTGCGTATCAACGCATTTGCTGTCTGTCAGCCTGAACCAGCGGCTTCGTCTCAAGGTATTTTGTGCTGATGATGATTTTCCTGTGCTGGACTCGGTCAATGGTGTGTGGAATGCGGCCAACTGGTTTGAGCGTGAAGCATTTGATCTTTTTGGCATCGTCTTCGAAGGGCATAACGACCTGCGCCGCATTTTGACTGATTACGGTTTTATCGGCCATCCTTTCCGCAAGGATTTTCCGCAGACAGGCCACGTGGAAATGCGTTACGACCCCGAACAAAAGCGTGTGATTTACCAGCCAGTAACCATCGAGAATCGTGTGGTCGTGCCACGCGTGATTCGGGAAGACAACTACGGTGGCACTGGTTTGCCGTAGGCGGCACGAAATACAACATGGCAGAAATCAAAAACTACACGCTCAATTTTGGCCCACAGCACCCCGCTGCACATGGCGTGCTGCGCCTGGTGCTGGAGCTTGATGGCGAAGTGATCCAGCGCGCCGACCCGCACATCGGTTTGCTGCACCGAGCGACCGAGAAACTCGCCGAGAGCAAAACCTACATCCAGTCGCTGCCTTATATGGACCGGCTCGACTATGTGTCAATGATGGCCAACGAGCACGCCTACTGTCTGGCCATCGAAAAGTTGCTGGGTGTGGATGTTCCCATCCGTGCGCAGTACATCCGCGTGATGTTCGATGAAATCACGCGCCTGCTCAATCATCTGCTGTGGCTGGGCGCGCACGGCTTTGACTGCGGCGCGATGAACATCCTGATTTACTGCTTTCGCGAACGCGAGGCGCTGTTTGACATGTACGAAGCCGTGTCGGGCGCGCGCATGCACGCGGCCTATTACCGTCCTGGCGGCGTTTACCGTGATCTGCCGGAGAACATGCCGCAGTACAAAGTCAGCAAGGTCAAAAACGCCAAGGCGATTGAAGCGCTTAACGAAAACCGCCAGGGCTCGCTGCTCGACTTCATTGAAGACTTCACCAACAAGTTTCCGGGCTATGTGGATGAGTATGAAACCCTGCTCACCGACAACCGCATCTGGAAGCAGCGCACGGTCGGTGTCGGTGTGGTGTCGCCCGAACGCGCATTGAACCTCGGCTTCACCGGTCCCATGCTCAGGGGCTCCGGTTTTGCCTGGGATTTGCGCAAGCAACAGCCCTACGAAGTGTATGAGCGCATGGATTTTGACATTCCGGTCGGCAAAACTGGCGACTGCTATGACCGCTACCTGGTTCGCGTTGAAGAAATGCGCCAGTCCAACCGCATCATCCAGCAGTGCATCGCCTGGCTGCGCGTCAATCCCGGTCCGGTGATCACCAGCAACTACAAGTTCGCTCCGCCTAACCGCGAATCCATGAAGAACAACATGGAAGAACTGATTCATCACTTCAAGCTCTTCACCGAGGGCTTTCACGTGCCCGAAGGCGAGGCCTATGCCGCGGTGGAGCACCCCAAGGGCGAGTTCGGCATCTATATCGTCAGCGATGGCGCCAACAAGCCTTACCGCCTGAAGATTCGTCCGCCGGGCTTTCCGCATCTGGCTGCGATGGACGAAATGTCGCGTGGCCACATGATTGCTGACGCGGTTGCCGTGATTGGCACTATGGACATTGTGTTTGGCGAAATTGACCGCTAAATTTTGACCAATACCCACATGACTTCTCCCATGATTGCAGAAAAAACCAAGGCGCTTTTTGAGCGCGAAGTCGCCAAATATCCAGCCAACCAGAAGCAGTCGGCCGTGATTGCCTGTCTCACGATCGAGCAGCAGGAACACGGTTTTGTCAGCGCCGAGAGTGAAAAGCTGGTGGCCGAGTATCTGGGCATGGCCCCGATAGCCGTGCATGAAGTCACGACTTTCTACAACATGTACAACCAGCAGCCGGTGGGCAAGTACAAGCTCAATGTGTGTACCAATCTGCCTTGCCAGTTGCGTGACGGTGCCAAGGCACTCAAGCACTTGGAGCACAAGCTGGGTATCTCTATGGGCGAGAGCACGGCTGACGGCCTCTTCACATTGCAGCAGTCCGAATGCCTCGGAGCCTGTGCCGATGCGCCGGTGATGCTGGTCAATGACCTCACGATGTGCAGCTTCATGAGCAATGAAAAATTGGACCAGCTCATCGATGGTCTGAAATCGACCGAGGCTCAATCATCATGACGCTCGCATCTAGCTCAAATCACCATGCAGCGGTGCAGAGTGTGTTGTCACAATTTTCCGCTACCGGCGTGCAGACCTGCTTTCATGGCCGCCATATCAACCCGCAAATTCTTGCAGACCTTGATGGCAGCAATTGGCGGCTGAAAGATTATGAAGCGCGTGGTGGTTATCAGGCACTGCGCAAAATTCTGGGGCAGGATGGCGATCAATCGGGAGGCGACACGAGCGTTGCGGGCATGACACCTGACCAGGTGGTTGCTGAAGTCAAGGCGGGCAGTCTGCGCGGCCGCGGTGGCGCGGGTTTCCCGACCGGCCTGAAGTGGAGCTTCATGCCGCGCCAGTTTCTGGGTCAGAAATACCTGATTTGCAATTCGGACGAAGCCGAACCGGGCACCTGCAAGGACCGCGACATCTTGCGGTACAACCCGCATTGCGTGATTGAGGGCATGGCGATTGCCGCCTACGCGATGGGCATCAGCGTCGGCTACAACTATATTCATGGGGAAATTTTCGCGATCTACCAGCGTTTTGAAGAAGCGCTGGACGAGGCGCGCGCCGCTGGCCTGATCGGCAACGGCATTCTCGGCAGCAACTTTAATTTCCAGCTCCACGCGGTGCACGGTTTTGGCGCCTACATTTGTGGTGAAGAGACCGCCCTACTGGAGTCTCTGGAAGGTAAAAAAGGTCTGCCGCGCTTCAAGCCGCCGTTTCCCGCCAGTTTTGGTTTGTATGGCAAGCCCACCACGATCAACAACACCGAAACCTTCGCCGCCGTGCCATGGCTCATCCGCAACGGCGGCCAGGCCTACCTCGACTGCGGCAAGCCCAACAACGGCGGTACCAAAATTTACTCGGTCTCTGGCGACGTTGAATGGCCTGGCAACTATGAAGTGCCCATGGGTACGCCGTTTGCCAAGCTGCTGGAGCTGGCGGGCGGCGTGAAAAATGCCAAAGAAGGCCGCACCCTCAAGGCCGTCATTCCCGGTGGCTCCTCGGTACCTGTGCTGCCCGCCGCCATCATGATGGAGTGCACCATGGACTACGACTCGATTGCCAAGGCCGGCTCCATGCTCGGCTCTGGCGGCGTGATCGTGATGGACGACAGCCGCTGCATGGTCGAGTCACTCAAGCGTCTGTCGTACTTTTATATGCACGAGTCTTGCGGCCAGTGCACGCCGTGCCGCGAAGGCACGGGCTGGTTGTGGCGTGTGGTGGACCGCATCCACAACGGAAAGGGCCGTCAGGGCGACATGGAGCTGCTCAATTCGGTGGCGGACAATATCCAGGGCCGCACCATCTGCGCACTGGGCGATGCTGCCGCCATGCCGGTGCGCGCCATGATCAAGCATTTCCGCCATGAGTTTGAGGCCATGATTAAGCCCGTAGCTGCAAAGCCAGCAGCCCAAGCTGCACTGCAAGCCTGATAGCGGAATAAAAATATGATTGAAATTCAACTCGACGGCCAAAAAGTCGAAGTGATCGAAGGCAGCACGGTGATGCACGCCGCTGAAAAAGCGAACATCTACATTCCGTATTTCTGTTATCACAAGAAGCTCAGCATCGCGGCCAATTGCCGTATGTGTCTTGTCGATATTGAAAAGGCACCCAAGCCAATGCCGGCCTGCGCCACGCCAGTGATGCAGGGCATGATCGTGCACACCAAGAGCGACAAAGCCATCAAGGCCCAGAAGGGCGTGATGGAGTTTTTGCTGATCAACCACCCGCTGGACTGCCCGATTTGCGACCAGGGTGGTGAATGCCAACTACAGGACTTGGCCGTGGGTTATGGCGCCAGCAAGTCACGTTATGAAGAAGAAAAGCGCGTGGTGTTCCACAAAGACGTCGGTCCGCTGGTCTCGATGGAAGAGATGAACCGTTGCATCCACTGCACACGCTGCGTGCGTTTCGGCCAGGAAGTGGCCGGCGTGATGGAGCTCGGCATGTCGCACCGCGGCGAACATGCCGAGATCGAGACCTTTGTCGGCATGTCGGTGGACTCCGAGCTGTCCGGCAACATGATCGACATCTGCCCGGTCGGTGCGCTGACCAGCAAGCCCTTCCGTTACAGCGCCCGCACCTGGGAGCTGTCGCGCCGCAAGTCGGTCAGTCCGCATGATTCGACCGGTGCCAACCTGATTGTCCAGGTCAAAAACAACAAGGTGATGCGTGTGGTGCCGCTCGAAAACGAAGACGTCAACGAATGCTGGATTGCCGACCGCGACCGTTTTTCCTACGAAGCACTGAACAGCGATGAGCGTTTGACGAGGCCCATGCTCAAGCAGGGTGGCGAGTGGAAAACTGTTGACTGGCAGACCGCACTCGAATACGTGGCCAATGGCCTCAAGCAGATCAAGGCCGACCATGGCGCCGCCAGCATTGGCACCTTGGCAAGCCCGCACAGCACGCTTGAAGAGCTGCACCTTGCCGCCTCACTGATGCGCGGCCTGGGCAGCGACAACATTGATTACCGGCTGCGCAACGCCGAGTTCGTTCCCGCGCAGGCCGTACGCTGGTTGGGCACCTCCATCGCGTCGCTGTCCCAATTGCAGCGGGTGCTGGTCGTCGGCTCAAATCTGCGCAAGGACCACCCGCTGTTTGCACAGCGCATCCGCCAATCCGTTCGCAAAGGATGCGCTCTAAGCACGATTAATTCGACAACAGAATTGACCACAGCCGATGCATGGGCTATGCCGATAGTCAACGTGATGCTGGGCAATTCCGCTTCATGGGCGCAGTCATTGGCCGATGTTGCTGCGGCTATTGCGGCAGATAAAGGCGTTACGGCTCCTGCTGTTGGTCAGGCTACTGATACCGCCAAAGCCATTGCAAAGTCACTGGTGGGCGGCGAGCGCAAAGCCATTCTTCTGGGTAACGCTGCCGCGCATCATGCCAACGCATCGAGCCTGCTGGTACTGGCCAACTGGATTGGTGAGCAAACCGGTGCAAGCGTGGGTTACCTGACTGAAGCCGCCAATACCGTTGGCGCGCAGCTTGCTAATGCATTGCCAGGTGACAAGGGCCTTCATGCTGGCCAGATGCTGGATGGCAAACTCAAGGCCGTCATTTTGCTTAACAACGAGCCAGAGTTTGATTCGGCAGCGGGCATTGATGCTGTGAAGTCGTTGAATGCAGCGCAGATGGTCGTGACCCTCAGTCCCTTCAAGGCCAACATGAGCTTTAGCGATGTGCTGTTGCCGATTGCGCCGTTTACCGAAACAGCTGGTACTTTTGTGAACGCCGAAGGCCGCGTGCAAAGTTTTCTTGCGGTGGTCAAGCCGCTGGGTGACACGCGCCCCGCCTGGAAGGTGTTGCGTGTGCTGGCCAACCTGCTCGGCTTGCCGGGCTTTGATTTCGAGTCTTCGCAGGATGTGCTCAAGCAGATTCCAGCCGTCGGTGCGGCGCAGGTGCCGGCAGACCGGCTGGGCAATGCGACCGGGGCGGCCATCCAGCTGTCCGCGGTCGCAGCAGACCCTGTGGTGGCCAGCATTTATCAGCTGGACAGCCTGGTGCGGCGCGCCACCTCGTTGCAGCTGACCGCCGATGCGCGGCAGGCCGCACGCGTTGAGGGAGTCGCCGCATGATTGACACCATCTTCAGCTTCGGCCAGGGCTTGATGGGCGGCATCTGGCCTGCGACCGTATGGCCGGTACTCTGGGTGCTCATCAAAATTTTGTGCGTGTTGCTGCCGCTGATGGGTTGTGTGGCCTACCTGACGTTATGGGAGCGCAAGGCGATTGGCTTTACGCAAATCAGGGTTGGCCCTAACCGCGTGGGCCCGTTTGGCTTGCTGCAACCGATTGCAGATGCGCTCAAGTTGTTGACCAAAGAAATCATCATTCCCACAGCGGCAAGCAAAGGTCTGTTTGTGCTTGGCCCCATCATGACCATCATGCCGGCGCTGGCTGCGTGGGCTGTGATTCCGTTTGGCCCTGAAATCGCTTTGGCCAATATCAACGCAGGTTTGCTCTTACTGATGGCGATTACCTCGCTCGAAGTTTATGGCGTGATCATTGCCGGCTGGGCATCCAACTCCAAGTACGCTTTTCTGGGCGCCATGCGAGCTTCGGCGCAAATGGTCAGCTACGAAATCGCCATGGGCTTTTGCCTCGTGGTGGTGCTGATGGTCTCGGCCAGCCTGAACATGACCGATATCGTGATGGGCCAGGCCAAAGGCATCGCGGCCGGTTACGGCCTCAATTTCTTGTCCTGGAACTGGTTGCCTCTGCTGCCGATTTTTGTGGTGTTTTTCATCGCCGGCCTGGCTGAAACCAACCGTCATCCGTTTGACGTGGTTGAGGGCGAGTCAGAAATTGTTGCCGGGCACATGGTTGAATATTCCGGCATGTCGTTTGCCATGTTCTTCCTGGCTGAATACGCCAACATGTGGCTGGTGGCCATTTTGACGGTGTTACTGTTTCTGGGTGGCTGGCTGTCACCCATCGACAGCGTTTTCTTCAACTGGATTCCGGGCTGGATCTGGCTGGGCATCAAGACCTTTGTGGTGGTCACGATGTTCCTCTGGGTGCGCGCCACCTTCCCGCGCTTCCGTTATGACCAGATCATGCGCTTGGGCTGGAAGATATTCATTCCTGTGACCCTGGTCTGGCTGGTGGTCATCGGGGCCTGGATGCAGACCCCGTATTCAATCTGGAAATAGATATGAGCCCCCACGTTCGCTCACTTCGTGTAGATCTCTGCCCCCTCAAGGGGCTAATTTCCCTAGGGGCGGCCCGTCGGGAAATTGTTTGTTCTTCTGTAAAATTTTTAACTTACCTCGGCAAAACCTCATCATGACTGCGGTTGCTTCTATCAAAGATTTCGCATCGAGCTTCATGCTCACCGAGCTGTTCAAGGGCATGGCCCTGACCGGCAAGTACATGTTCAAGCGCAAGATTACGATTCAGTTCCCTGAAGAAAAAACGCCACTGAGCCCGCGCTTTCGCGGTCTCCATGCGCTGCGCCGTTATGAAAATGGCGAAGAACGCTGTATTGCCTGCAAACTGTGCGAAGCCGTGTGCCCGGCGCTGGCGATCACGATTGAATCAGACGTGCGCGAAGACGGCAGCCGCCGCACCTCGCGTTATGACATCGATCTGACCAAATGTATTT
>Ga0209284_10002632_pt1 | contig 23933 bp, 26 predicted proteins | sample FRY03_FD_187211 | JGI IMG/M metagenome (GOLD analysis project Ga0209284, IMG submission 187211) | Freshwater microbial communities from Lake Fryxell liftoff mats and glacier meltwater in Antarctica - FRY-03 (SPAdes) (version 2) | ecosystem: Environmental > Aquatic > Freshwater > Ice > Glacier...
GCGCGCCTTTCGCCTACCCGAAGTTGCACATCCGGCGTCGGCCCGCATCGTTGTTCGACTATGCCTTCGAGGACTTCGAGGTGCAGGACTACCAGTGTCATCCGGCCATCAGCGCGCCGGTGGCCGTGTGACGACAGCCCAGCGAGGAGCGTCCATGCGCATCAATCTGATTTACGCACGTGCCCGCAATGGCGTGATCGGCGCGAACAACAGCCTGCCCTGGCACCTGCCGCAGGACCTCGCGCACTTCAAGCGGCAAACTTCCGGCGCACCGGTCATGATGGGACGCAAGACCTGGGATTCGTTGCCGGCGCGCTTCAAGCCCTTGCCGGGGCGCACCAATATCGTCGTGACGCGCCAGCACGCCTGGCACTGCGATGGTGCCCTGGCAGTGGACAACATGGAATGGGGCTGCGCCTTGTGCGCCGGCCTGACGCCCGCGCCGGATGAATTGTGGGTGATCGGCGGCGCGCAACTGTTCGCCGCGGCGATGCCGCTGGCGACCCGCGCCGTCGTGACCGAACTGGATCGGGACTTCGACGGTGACGTGTTCGCGCCCGCACTGGACGGCGATTGGCACGAAACCGCGCGCGAAAGCCACGTCGCCGACGATGGCATTGGCTTCGCGTTCGTCACTTACGAGCGCGCGCCGGCCGGGCGCTGACGCTGCTGCCCGCTGGGCCGGCCGCTAGGAGACTGTCGGCACCGGCGCCAGCTCGGCCCATTGGCCGGAATCGTGCGAGCGCAGACAGGCCTCGATGAATGCCATGGTATGGACACCGTCTGCAATGCGCGGATACGGTGCGCCTGGCGGCGTTTCGCCCAGCGCGATGGCCATGCGGTCAAAGGCCAATTCACTGTAGATATTGGCAAAGGCCTCGCGCAGCCCCTCCGGATGGCCACGCGGCGTACGCCCTGCGGCCAGGATGTCGGGTGGCAGGAAGGTATCACCACGACCGATGGTGCGTGGTGCTTCTCCTTGCAGCGCCAGTTGCAGATAACTGGCCTGGCGGTGCGACCACTCGAGCGAACCTTTGGATCCGAACACGCGCAACCGGATGTCGTTTTCGGCGCCTGCGGCCGCCTGCGTGACGGTAAAAGTGCCGCGCGCGCCATTGTCGAATGCCAGCAAGGCGTCGACTTCGGCTCCGAATCCAGAAGTGATACCGGGCGCACCCGCATCGGCCTGATCGGCAGCGTTCAGGTGCGGGCGGCGCGCATCGCGATCGCTGCGCCGCAGTGGAGCCAGGCCCCGCACACCATGCTCGCCCTCGACGCGTCGCTCACACTGGGGTACGCCAATCTGTGGCGGGCGTGGCGTGGCGAAGCGCTGCATATCCGCGCACTCGAGGCCGGCGACCTCGACCTAAGGCTCGAACGCAAGGCCGATGGCCGCGCCACCTGGCAGTTCGGCAAAACACTCACGGCCACGCCGTCAAGCAAGCCCACGACCCTGCCTAGCTTCGGCACATTGCGCGTGCGCAGCGGGTACCTGCGCCTTGCCGACGCAGTCGCACCGGCCGAGATCGATGCCCGCTTCGCGCTGAGTGATGGGCAAGACATCGGATTACCCTCCCCTGCCGATGCAGCCTCGACGACGGCGTCCGCTGCGTCGCCGTCGGATCCACAGGCGCCGCACGCCGCTGGCGGCATCACCGTGCGGGCGGGCGGAAAGGCGACCGGTAGCGACGCCGCGAGCGCTTTGCCGGTGACCCTGGCGCCCGGAGAAACCGGAATCAAGCTCACAGCCACCGGCAGCTATCGCACGTTGCCGGTGCGCATCGACCTGCGCACGCTGGGCGTGCACGCGCTGCTGGTGGCCGGCAAGGACGCCGTTGCGCAACCGCTGCAGCTGTTGGCGTCGATCGATCGTTCCGAACTCAGCTTCAACGGCAGCATCACCGATCCGCTGCGTTTTGCGGGTCTGCGCGGAAAATTCTCGCTCGCTGGCCCGTCGTTGGCGGCCGCGGGCGATCCGCTGGGCATCACTCTTCCGGCCACACCGGCTTTTCGCGTCCAGGGCATGCTGGTCAAAGACACCAACCTGTGGAAGGGGGATATCGACGACGCCCGCATCGGATCGAGCCAGCTGAGCGGTGCATTCGCCTACGACACCCACCGCAAGGTTCCATTGCTCGCGGTTCGCCTTGGAGGCACGCGGCTGTTGCTGAGCGACCTCGGGCCGGCGGTGGGCGTGCCGGTCGCCGGCGACGGGACGAGCCGGAAAGCCAAGGGCCCTGGTCGCGTCATTCCCGACCGCGCATTCGACCTGGCTTCGTTACGCACGATGGATGCCGATGTCCTTGTCGACATTGCCGAGTTGGATACCGGCACCGAGGTGCTCGCGCAACTGCGGCCGCTCCGCGCCCACTTGCTGCTGGCCGACGGCGTCCTGACGCTCTCCGATATCGAGGCGCAGACCGCCAAGGGCCAGTTGCTGGGCCACCTGCAATTTGACGGGCGCGGCAAGCAGGCGAAATGGACTGCCGACCTGAGGCTTTTGAGCGTCGACCTGGCACAGTGGCTGCAGCTCGAACGGGGCCAGAACAAGCCGCCCTACCTCTCCGGCAAGCTCGACGCCCAGGTCGTGGTGGCGGGGAGTGGCCGCTCGAGCGCAGAGATCTTGGCCAACCTTAGCGGCGACATGCGCATGCACGTTCGCGAAGCGGCGATATCGCACCTGGCTCGTCGAAGCTGCCGGGATCGATCTGGCGCAGGCGCTCGGCATTGCCATCAAGGGCGACGACGCCTTGCCCATCCTGTGCAATGTCGCCGACTTCAGTATCGACAATGGCGTGGTCCGCCCGAAGGTGTTCGTCGTCAACACACGCGACTCGACTATCTGGCTCGACGGCACCGCGTCGCTGCGCACCGAGGCACTCGATGTCCGCGCCGTTGTCTCGCCGAAGGACTTCAGTCCGCTGAGCCTGCGAACGCCTGTGCATGTGCGCGGCACATTCAGCAGCCCTGCAGTCACACTGGAAGTCGGCAAGCTGGCCGGCAAGGCCGGTGCAGCCGTATTGCTCGCTCTGCTCAATCCGTTGGCCGCGATCATCCCCTTCATCGATCCGGGAGCCGATAACGAGGCCAAGCAGGCCGGTGCGCAATGCGCGGCACTGGTGCAAAAGCCGGGCTGGATATCCAAGCCGGAACCACGCCCGGGCACCATACACATCCCGACGCCAGCACCCAAGCGCTGACGCGTCATTCGGGTCTTGCCAATTCGGCGCAGCGCCCTCAGCGCCCGGCGTTTTGCGCGAATCGGGCCGAGAACTCCACCATGCGCGACCGGTTCTTGCCGAAGTCGAACAGCCCGAAGGATGAGCGTGAGCGGTAGTCGATGCGCTGCGCTTGCGCATCGATCCTGAAATCGACCAGATCCCTGAATCCCAGCGACGTTGTAAACACGACCTCCAACAAAAGGCCATCGGTTTTGACAATCTGCGCCTCGGGGAATTCAGCCAGTGTGGCCCGCAACACGGTGAGGGCCTGTGTCGGAGTTCCCTCGTAGCGCATCGGTCCGAGACCACCGACATCGTACGAGTTCACGCATTGGGTGGACAGTGTGCATGCCAACGCTGCGCGACTGTCCTGGACCGCTGCGTTTGCATGAGGAGCGGGTGCCTGGGCAGCACAGCCGCCCAGGAGTAGGGCCAAGGCACCCACAACGGCAGCTTGGCGGTTGGCTCTTTGAAGCATACCGGCTCTTTGGAACATGGTTTGCATGACCTTCAGCGCGCCCTGTCGCGTCACGACGGCGACGGCACCGTCAGCCATATCTCATTGCGCCGCATGAACCAGGGGGTGAACGGCGGGTCGTATCGCGACAACGTCGGCTCGCCGGTCCAGGCAAGCTGTGTGGCCCGCAGCGCCGCCTGCAGCTTGCCCAGGTGCTCGTCGTAGTTGCTCTGCGACCAGAAACCCGAATAGCGGATTACGGCTACGCGGCGGCCGGGCACTTCGCGCAACTCCACCCGCGGATCGAGCGGCTCAGGCGCCGAGGCGAGGGTCACGCCCCTGGGCAGGACGAACTGCACCAGGTAGCCACCATCTGCTGCCGCCTGTGTTACCGGCGCCGTCATTTCGAGCTTCACGGATGCTGCCGCCTGGGTCACGGGCGCGGTCATGTCGAACTTTTTGGAGCCCTTGTTCTTGCCGAATATGTAACCGGCCAGGATCGGAAAGGCCTGGTTGCCGGCCTTGTCGGCCGGGCCGCTGACCAGCACCTGCGCAACAACATAATCCGCATATTGGCGAACCTCCGCCCCGTCCAACTGTCGGACTACGTCGTAGCTCGGCTCCTCGGTGGCATGTGAGAACAGGGGCATGGTGGCGATTAGCAGCGTTAAAAACTTCTTCAACATGGGCGGAGATCTCCGGTTGCAGGGAAGGGCTCGGACGGACGATGCTACCGACGCCTTTTCACGTTTAAGTGTGCACCGCCCGAGCAGGCCATGTCGCCGTGGGGGTATCACAGCGTCGCCGCGGGCTTCGCCTCGCCTGAGGCCGGCAACATCAGACCCTCGTGTATCGCCACACGCTCCAGCGCGGCCTCGAACAGACCGCGCGAGGCTCCCGCCACACGCTTCAGATAGGCATGCAGCGCGGCGTCGGCAGGGCTCAGGTTCTCGCAGTTTGCGCTGTAGGCTTCGAAGTTCGACAGTTGCATCAGCAACTCGGCTACGTGGCGCGGGCATTCGCAAGCGATGGTTGACGACAGGCCGGCAAAGTCCGTCAACGTGGCATCGTCAAAGCGCCGCGGAGTGGCATCACCAGCCGGCAACCACAGCGTATCGTTCTGAGACAGCTTGTGCTCCGGCTCAGCGTCGTGCGCCGCTGCAGTGTTTTCAAGCGATGCCAGCCAAACGCCGAGCGCGGCGTCATCCTGCGGCTCGCGCAACAACACGAACTCGGCATTGGCAAATGGTTCTCTGGCAGTTGAACCGGCAAAGCGATAGACCACAGCAGTGGATCGCGCACCCCACGCTTGTGCCGCCGCTTTCAGTTCGGGCAGTGAGCCAGAGTGCAGGCTCGGGGTTTGCCAAAGCAGCAGGTCGATCGGCTGTTTGCGTGATGCAGGGGCGGCCTGCGCGGCATCGGCCGCTTGGGCCAGCGTGTCAAAGACCGCGCTCACCTTGGGTGGCCACCCCAGGCGCTGACCGACGGCAGGGCGTTGTAGCCTTCGCGCCAGGGCCGCACCCACCACCACCAGTCGCCAGGGTACGGGTCGGCGCGTCGACGGGCTGCGTCTGCCGGCAACGGTGGTGACGTGGGTGCTGGCTACTTGCTGCAACTGGGCCGCGTTTAACGCTGCAATTGCGCCGATGGCGTGCCCGTGATCAGTCAACTGCCTGAGTAACGCAAGGCGTTCGACGTCTGCGGCGGAGTACAAACGATGGCCTGTCGGTGTGGTGGCAGGAGCCACGACTTTGTAGCGTTGCTCCCAGATGCGCAATGTGGACACCGGCATGCGCGCCATGCGTGCCACAGCGCCACTGCGGTAGTGCGGCGATGGAACTTCGTCGTGCCATTCGGCTGTCGTGGCGAGTTTCTTGATGACCATCTTGAGACATCCATAAGAGTTGTGTTTGAGTTGGATTATCACCCTATCAAGTGTGGATATCTCCATCCGAACTCGATTTGCGTTGGTTCGTGTGTAGATTCCACGGATGCCAACGACAAACCGCCCCCCCGCAACCGTGTGCCGTGATGGTGTCTGCGCGGTCTGCTCCAGTGAGAGAGAGGCGGACCGCATCGCGGCATTTGAACGACGGCAGGATGAATCTGCGGTGGCAGCAGCGATGCTGAATGCGCCGGCCCTGGCGCAATGCCCTTCGCTCCGCCGGTCATTGCAGCGCCGTGGCAGATCCATTGAGCCTTCGGTCAGTTGCTGCTGCCGGCGCATGGTTCGGCCGGAAATTTCACGAATCTCATCAGCCGCTGCGGGACAGCGCGAAACCCCCGCTGCTTCTGCCCTGGCATGTGCTCGCCAAAACAGCGGTGAGTTCCGCCGGGATGACCATTCGTTGCCAATGGCGAGGAACGTGACCAGTTCCACGCTTGCGATCAGCACCAATAACCGCGGCAACCTCAACGGCACAACGACAGTCGTGACCCGAGACAACGCGTGCGCCAATGCGGTCATCCAGGCGACCGATCAGATGTTGATCCCAAAGTATGCCAAGTACCCGAAATGAGTCTGCCAGGCGACGCGTGGGTATGAGCCACCATCGTCGGGCCGTGGAAAAAGCGCAGGTCAAAAGCCAGCGCGAACCCAACCAAAGAAAGTAACTGCCACGCAGCCTTAGCCAGTCGAATTTAGCAAGCACCCACTCCCACCCACGGACACAGAACCATGAACACCCCAATGACAGCGACAACCCGCTTTTGGACCAAGACACGTCTGGCAGCCATGACCACCCCCTTGATCGGAGCCGCGCTTGCAGCGGTTTCGGGCTCCGCTAAAGCAGCGGAGGGCGTAACGCTGCATCAAGACGATTTCGTCGGGATCTCCTTTTGGATCATCTCGATGGCGCTGATCGCCGCGACGGCATTCTTCTTTCTGGAACGCGACCGCGTGTCGCCGAAGTGGAAGACCTCGCTCACGGTTTCAGGACTGGTCACGCTCGTGGCAGCGGTGCACTATTTCTACATGCGCGATGTCTGGGTGGCCACGGGCTCGACTCCGACGGTATTCCGCTATATCGACTGGATGATCACGGTGCCGTTGTTGATGATCGAGTTCTATCTGATCCTTGCAGCGATCACCAAGGTGCAGGTCGGGATCTTCTGGCGTCTGATGATTGGCACGTTTGTGATGTTGATCGGTGGCTACCTGGGCGAAGCGGGATACATGTCCGTCTGGCCGGCATTCATCATCGGCATGGCGGGTTGGGCCTTCATCCTGTACGAAATCTTCTTCGGTCAAGCCGGCAAGATCAATGCAACGGAGGCACCCCCGGCGGTGCGGTCGGCATTCAACACGATGCGCCTGATCGTGACTTTCGGCTGGGCGATCTACCCGATCGGGTATTTCTTCGGCTACTTGACTGGCGCCAACCCGGCCGAAAGCTCGAACGCGCTCAACATCATCTACAACGCAGCGGATGTGTTGAACAAAATCGCCTTCGGTCTGATCATCTGGTCAGTCGCTGTAAGCGAGTCGGATCAAGCCGCAAAACGCTGACCGACAAGAGGGGGTTGAGCCGACAGATCCAACCCCCTCATAGAGGCACTGACCATGAAAGCACTGGTAATCGGCGCCGGTTTCGGCGGAATTGCAGCAGCGCTGCGGCTGCGCGCAAAAGGCTACGAAGTCGCGCTCATTGACCGCTGCGCCGGTCTCGGTGGGCGGGCCCAGGTGTTCGAGCGTGGCGGCTTCAAACACGACGCCGGGCCGACCGTTATCACCGCGCCCTTCCTGTTCGAGGAACTCTTCGCCTTGTTCGGGGAAAAATTCGAGGATCATGTGAAGCTGGTGCCCTTGACACCTTGGTACCGGTTCCACTTTTCAGACAACTCCCATTTCGACTACGGCGGCACCCTTGACGAAACGCTGGCCGAGATCGCGCGCATAGACCCGGGCGACTGCGCCGGATACCGAAGCCTGCTGGTGCAGTCCGAAAAGATATTCAATGTCGGCTTCGTGCAGCTGTCAGCCGTGCCGTTTCATCGCTTCGGCGCGATGTTCAGACAGATTCCGGCGCTGCTTCGGCTGCGCAGTCATGACACCGTCTGGCAACTCGTCTGCCGTCACCTGAAGAACCCCAAACTTCGCCAGGCGTTTTCGATTCAGCCCCTGCTGGTGGGCGGCAATCCCTTCGACACCACCAGCATCTACGGCCTGATCCACTACCTTGAACGTGCCCACGGCGTGCACTTCGCAATGGGCGGCACCGCGGCTATCACGGCCGCGCTTGGCGCCCTGATGGCCAGGCACGGGATCGATGTGAAGCTCAATACGACCGTGCACCGGGTCAATGTCGATGAGGGAGTCGCACATGGCGTAATACTGGCCGATGGCTCGTCCATCGCGGCAGATGTGATCGTGTCCGACGCAGACCCGGCGCACTTATACACCGAGATGATCCGGGCTGAGGAACAAGCGCCCTCTGCACGTTTGAAACTTGCTGCGGCCGAATTCTCGATGGGTCTGTTCGTTCTGTATTTCGGCACCACCCGTCAGTACACGGACGTTGCGCACCACACCATCTGGCTCGGCGAGCGGTACCGCGAACTGCTGGCCGACATCTTCCACCATAAGGTGCTGTCGGAAGACTTCTCGCTCTACCTGCACCGACCGACGGCCACGGACGCCAGCTTTGCGCCGACGGGCTGCGACAGCTTCTACGTGCTGTGCCCCGTACCCAACCTGAAAGGTGCAATCGACTGGGCGGTGGAAGGGCCGCGCTTGCAGGCGCGTATCGTCGCGGCACTCGAGGCGACGATCCTGCCGGGTCTGAGTGACTGCATCACGGCGGCCTTCCACAAGACACCCGAAAACTTCCGCAGCGACTACCTCAGCGCTCACGGCGCGGGGTTCTCGGTGTCGCCGCTATTTCGCCAGTCGGCCTGGTTCCGCTTCCACAACCGGGCCGAGGGCATCCGCAACCTCTATCTCGTCGGCGCCGGGACGCATCCGGGCGCCGGGTTGCCTGGCGTGCTGTGCTCGGCCAAGGTAATGGACGCGCTTGTCCCTTCGGCGCACATCGCCGCCCAGCGCCTCCCGGGTCGAGATCAGACGCCTGCGCTGCAGGACGCCGATCTGGTTTTGTCGCGCAAGGGCAAGAGTTTCCACTGGGCGCGCCGCTGGATGGCACCAGGCCACGCCGCGCGCGCGACACGGCTGTATGGTTTTTGCCGCTACGTTGACGACATCGCGGACGAAGGTATTGCAGGCCAGGATCCGCGTGCGGCCCTCGCGCGCATTGCGCAGGATTTTGCTGGCGGAGCCTCGCAAAACACGATTGTGGCCGACGCGATTGCGCTGACGCGCGAATGCCACATCCCGACCCTGCTGATCCTTACCTTCATCGACGGCATCACTTCGGATCTGGATACCGTTTGCCTGGCCGACGAGAGCGCGCTGATTCGCTACTGTTACAAGGCCGCCGGGACGGTCGGCTCGATGATGTGCAGGGTGCTCGGTTGTGACGACCCGGCCGCGCTGCGCCATGCTGTCGACCTGGGCATCGCGATGCAGCTCACGAACATTTGTCGCGACGTCGCTGTCGATGCCGCTGCCGGCCGGCGCTACCTGCCGGCATCGATCATCGGAGACCTGGCGCCACAGGAGCTGATTAACCCGGCGCTGCTGTTGCAGCCTCGATTGAAGGCCTGCATCGATGAACTCCTTGACACCGCCGACCGCTACTACCGCAGCGGCGAGGCGGGCCTGGCCCACCTGCCGGTCGGCGCGCGCTGCAGCATACTGGTCGCGGCACGTGTGTACCGCGCCATCGGAACGCGACTTCGCCAGCACGACAACGCGTACTGGCTCGGGCGTATCGTTGTGCCGCGGCGAACCAAGAGCCTGGTGACGTTGCAGGCGCTTTTGTCGACCCCGTTGCGCCCCCGATTCTGGCTGCCAGCGCGGCGCCACGATGCAGCGCTGCACAGCGCCTTATCGTCGCTCCGCGGCGCCGAGGCGTCGCACCAGAGCGGGCATGTCTGACGTATTCGACCTGGTCATCCTCGGCGGTGGGTGTGCCGGGCTGAGCCTGTCGACGGCACTCGCCACGCAGGGCGTGCGCTGCCCCCACACGTTGGTGATCGAGTCCCGTACCGAGTACACCAACGACCGGACGTGGTGCTACTGGAAAGACGCTTCTGCACATGCGCCCTACCCAACGCGGCATCGATGGCAAACGATGCGGGTGGTGCATGCAGGCCAAAGCGTGTCGCTCGACTGTGGGTCTACGCCTTACCAGATGGTGGCAGCGCAAGACTTTTACGCTGCGGCCCAGGGGCTGATCGATCGCTCACCGAACATGACATTGATGCTCGGAACGTCAGTCTTCGGCGAGTCCATTCGTCGCGATGGCGTGTGGCACGTCAGTACGAGCGCGGGCACCGTAACGGCCCGCTCGGTTGTAGACACGCGCCCTCCGCAAGTGCCGCGCCGTGACGGCGCAACGCTGTGGCAATCGTTTTACGGCCACGAGATCGAATGCAGCGCGGCTATGTTCGACCCACTGTCGCTGGACTTAATGAACTTCCTTGCACCGGATGAGCGCCACGTGCCGTTCGTCTATGTCTTGCCGTTGACGCCGACGCAGGCGCTCGTCGAGGTCACGGTATTCGGCGCGACGCCACTGGCACCTGAAGCACTGAGCGCACGGCTCGACGCTGCCGTTGCGCAACGGGTCGGCGGCGCCCCCTTCACGATACTGCGCAGCGAGCACGGCATTTTGCCGATGGGCTTGAACGAGGCTCCCAGGCCGGCGCACACTAGTTTCGCCAACGTCGGCGTGATGGCCGGTGGCGCACGACCGAGCACCGGGTATGCCTTTCAACGCATCCAACGCTGGGCCGGCGAATGTGCGCACGCGCTGATGCACTGTGACCATCCGGTCGGGCATCAGCCCGACCCTTTGCTGCTGCGCGTGATGGACCAGATTTTTCTTGATGTGTTGCGTGCGAATCCGAGTCGCGGCGGAGCGCTCTTCTTCTCGTTGTTCAGCCGCACCGATCCGGCCCGGGTGATTCGCTTCCTGAGCGGCGATGCGGGCGTCGTCGACAGCCTCGTGGTGGTGGCGGGGATGCCTGTTTTGCCGTTTGTTGGCGCCGCGGTGGCAATCACGCGACGCCGTGGTCGCATCCGCTCGGTCGGAGGCCTGGCGTGAGCCCACCGGGTCGTCTCCGCGTTGCAAGCCGGAGGGCACAGCCCGAAGGCTCATCGATGAGCCTGCGGCGGCAAGGCCTCGGATTCAGTGCGTTGGCCTGGCTGATGCTGGCTGCAAGCCTCTGGCTCCCACCTCTTGACGCGCAGGCCCAGCTGGCGGTGCTATCGCCAGTCATCTTGCTACTGGGAGTTCCGCACGGCGCGTTGGACACGGTCTTTGTGCGGCAACTCACAGGCATTCAATCAGCCGCAGCATGGAGCCTGTTCACGATCGCCTACCTGGCAGCTACGGCGTCGGTCGTGGTCCTGTGGTGGTTTGCCCCGGGCCTTTTCCTGGTGGCATTCCTGCTCATCTCGGCGCTGCATTTTTCAGGCGATCCCGAGGGCAGTACACCGGCGTGGTTTCGAACGCTGTATGGCGGAGCTGTCATCTTCTGCCCCCTCCTATTGCATGCGACTGAGGTCTCGGAACTGTTCGCTCTTCTGGCTGGGTTGCCGTCTGCGCAAGCTATCGTGGCAGCCTTGCAGTGGGCTGCGGCGCCCTGGGTTGCAGCCATCGGTGTCGCGGCGATCGCCGCAGCGCAGCGGGACCTTACGCGCAGCATCGAGCTGGTGTCGATGACGGCGTTGCTGAGCTTCGCGCCTCCACTGATCGGGTTCACCATTTTTTTCTGCTGCATGCACAGTGCCCGACATGTGCTTAGAACGCGCGACTATTCCAGCGCAGGAACGTTTCTGCACCTGTGGCGCATCGCTGCCTGGCCAATTTTGATCACGGTTGCGGGCGTTGCCGTCGCGTGGTGGCTTTCGGATGGCAAGCCGCTCGACATGCGCCTGACGCAGCTTCTTTTCGTCGGCTTGGCCGCGCTGACCGTCCCTCATATGCTGGTCGTGGAACGGGTCCGCTTCACCGGCTGGACGGAGGGCCGCAGCGCGTCGGGATGAACACATCTGCTTGGAGCAACGCATGATCACCGATGAGCCTCGATGCTGCAGCAGCAGAACTTGCATCATCGATCCCGCGGGCACCTGCTGGTGCAGACTGCAGAGGGTCGGCCGCGCCGCGGTTCAGCCGCCGGATGAGACACAGGACCCATGTGACGCCGAGCGGGCAGTGTCCTCGTGCTTGAACCCGGGCGTCGTATTGCCGCTTGGTGGTCACGGGCAGTTTCTTGGCGATCACTTCAAGGCAACTGATTGAGTTGTTTTGGAGTCGGAATAACATCAAATTACGTGCGCTTTTTCCAACTCGCACCAGATTTGAGTTGGTTACTGTGTATATTCAGCCGATGCAAGCAAGCGCTAGATCGACCGCAACAGTGTCCCCTCAGGGTGCCTACCCGGTACACGGCAATGAGGTCCCGATGCATGGCGCCGCCGTGTATCCGGTCGTCTTCGCACATTGCAAAGTGCCCGCACTGAGCGCCGCCCTATGACAGGTCTATCGCACTGGCACAGCAAACACACTGAGACCGCAGGCCCTCGGTGGTTTATCTTCCTCATCCACAGGCCTGAATAACGAAAAGAGTATTTCATGAACAATCCACGACGCATTTTCTTGATGACCTTGACCGCCGGCGGTGTCGCTTTGGTGTCGGGCGTCCAAGCCCAGACCAAGCTGGACGAAAAAGACCCCCAGGCCGTAGCCCTGGGCTATGTGGCCGAAGCCGGCAAGACCGACACCAAGAAGTTTCCCAAGTACGCAGCCGGCCAGAACTGCGCCAACTGCGCCCTGTACCAGGCCAAGGCTGGCGACGCGCTGGGTGGCTGCCCGCTGTTCGGAACCAAGCAAGTTGCGGCCAAGGGCTGGTGCAGTGCCTGGGTCAAGAAGGGATGACGGCATTTGGCTCAGGCGCGCGACAGCGGCAGGGCCGTTGTACGTGGATAGGGGTGCAGCGTTGGCGCCCGCGGGCCGGTTGTCCCGGTGCGGCTACGTTGTGCCCACCTCGCGGAGCGGTACCGCGGTGACCGTGATTGCAACCGAGATCGAGCGCTTCGATCGCCTGAGCGCGAGCTGGTGGAACAGCCAGGGCCCGATGCGGCCGTTGCACGTGGTCAACACACTGCGACTGGACTACGTTGTAGGCCGCATCGAGCAGAACTTCGGACTGGCACGTGGCGCAACGCTGAAGGGCCTTCGGATCCTCGATGTGGGCTGCGGCGGAGGGTTGTTGTCGGAGCCACTCGCGCGGACCGGAGCGAGCGTACTGGGTATCGACGCTTCGGCGGGCAACGTAGCCGCAGCCCGTCGGCACGCGGCCGCCGAAGGCGTTTCGGTCGAGTACCGGCTGGGAGAACCCGCCGCAGCCTTGCGTGAAGAGGAGCGGTTCGACGTAGTGCTGGCGCTCGAGGTGGTTGAACATGTGCGCGATGTCAGCGCCTTCGTTGCAACCGCGGCGCGCTGCGTCGCGCCCGGCGGCGTGTTGGTCGCGTCGACTATTGACCGCACCTGGAAAAGTTTCCTTTTTGCTATCGTTGGCGCGGAATACTTATTGCGGGTGCTGCCGCGCGGCACGCATCAATGGCAACGCTTCGTGCGTCCCGCCGAACTCGCGGCTGCGGTCAATCGGGTCGGCTTGGTGCAGACCGATCTGCGCGGCATGCGTTACCTGCCGCTGGTGCACCGCGCTTCATGGACGCGGGACACACAAGTCAACTACATCGCGGCCTTTGCCCGGCATGTGGGTGCGCAGGCCCCCACGGCCGACTTGCCCGAACGCCTATGAAACCCGCCGCTCCGTCCTTCAAAGGGAACAAGCAGTCGTTGCCAGCAAAGCCCTGCGTGGCCTGCGGCCGCATGATGACCTGGCGCAAGCGCTGGGCGCGCAGCTGGGACGACGTGAAGTTTTGTTCCGACGCCTGTCGCAAAGCCCGGCCTGTCCATGGCTGATCTGCGCACACTGTTAGTCGTGCTGGGTGACCAGCTGAATCTGGACGCGGCTGCCTTCGACGGCTTCGACCCTGCTCAGGACGCTGTCTGGATGGCCGAGGTCACAGCAGAGGCAACCCATGTCTGGTCGAGCAAGCCGCGCATAGTGATGTTCCTGGCCGCGATGCGACACTTCGCGCTCGCCGTGCAAGCCGCCGGCCGCCCGCTGCACTACATCCCGCTGACTGCGCCCGCCAACGGTGGCAGTCTGGGCGCCCAGTTGCAAGCCGACATCGAGCGTCTGAAGCCAACCCACCTCGTGATGACTGCCCCAGGCGATTGGCGCGTGCTGCAGGCGATCAAGGCCGTGGCCGCGGCCAACCAGCTGCCACTGGACATTCGCGAGGACCGCCATTTTTTCAGCACCATTGGCGACTTCGCCGCGCATGCCAAAGGACGCAAGTCCTTGCGCATGGAGTACTTCTATCGCGAGCAGCGCAAGCGTCACAAGGTGCTCATGCACAACGATGCACCGGTCGGTGACCAATGGAACTTCGACGCTGACAACCGCGAGGCCTTCGGTACTGCGGGGCCGGGCGCTGTGCCGCCGCGCACGCTCTTCGAACCTGACGTAATCACGCGTGAGGTCATCGCACTGGTCAAGGCTCGCTTCGCCCAACACCCCGGCCAGACGGACGGCTTCGCCTGGCCCGTCACGCGTGCGCAGGCGCTGCAATCTTTGCAGGCGTTCATTCAGGAGCGGCTGCCGTTGTTCGGCCGCTATCAGGACGCGATGTGGCCGGGCGACCCGTGGCTGTACCACGCGCACCTGTCGGCAGCACTCAACCTGAAGCTGCTCAATCCGCGCGAGGTGGTGGCTGCGGCTGAAGCCGCGTACCACGACGGCCATGCACCACTCGCCAGCGCCGAAGGCTTCATCCGCCAGATCCTGGGCTGGCGCGAGTACGTGCGGGGCATCTACTGGACCCAGATGCCAGGTTATGCAGAGCGCAATGTGCTCGGAGCTCAGCAGGAGCTTCCCACCTGGTACTGGACCGGCGCTACCGACATGGCCTGCCTGCGCGACGCGCTGGTGCAGACGCTCACGCATGGCTACGCCAACCACATCCAGCGCCTGATGGTCACCGGTCTGTACGCGCTGATGCTGGGCGTGGAACCAAAGCAGGTTCACGGCTGGTACCTGGCGGTGTACGTCGATGCGGTCGAATGGGTCGAGTTGCCCAACACCCTGGGCATGAGCCAGTACGCCGACGGCGGCGTGATGGGTAGCAAGCCCTATATCGCCACCGGCAAGTACATCCAGCGCATGAGCCCGCACTGCAAGGGATGCCGTTACGACCCAGCGCAGCGCAGTGGCGACAGCGCCTGCCCGTTCACTACTTTGTACTGGGACTTTTTGATGCGCCATGAAGCCACGCTGACAAAGAACCCGCGCATGGCGCTGCAGGTGAAAAACGTGGCGCGGCTGACCGACGCGCAAAAGCAAGGTGTGGTCGAACGCGCAGCGGAGATACGCCTCGGCCAGGTTGGGGTCGCGCATGAGTGAGACCTTCGCACCCACGCTCGCCGGATCACGGGACCGGATCGCCGCCGTGCGGCCTGCAGCCTACGCACGCACGCGCAACGCGCTCGACGGCGCCGTCAGCGGGCTGTCGCCCTATATCACGCATGGTTTCGTCACGCTGCCTGAGGTGCTGGCCGGCGTGGCCACACACCATGCGTTGGACGTGCAGCACAAGTTCGTCTTCGAGCTCGGCTGGCGCGCCTACTTCCGCCAGGTCTGGCAGCATCGCGGTGAGGGCATCCTCCATTCGCTGCACGAGGGCCTCCTGCCCGAAGAGGCCTATGCCCGCGCGCTGCCGGGCGACATCCGCCAGGCTTGCACCGGCGTGCCGGTGGTGGACGAAGCCGTGCGCGCGCTGTACGCAACCGGCATGCTGCACAACCACGCGCGCATGTGGCTGGCGAGCTACGTGGTTCATATTCGCAAGGTGCACTGGCGCGTCGCAGCCGATTGGCTGTATGGCCACCTGCTCGACGGCGACCTTGCCAGCAACCACCTCAGCTGGCAATGGGTGGCCGGCACCAGCAGCCGCAAGCCCTACCTCTTCAACGCGGATAACGTGGCCCGCTATGCACCCGCGCCATGGCACAGCCCAGGCAGCGTGATCGACACGTGTTACGAGGCGCTGGAGCGCATGGCGCGCCAGCCGGCGCGACAGGGTCAAAGCCAACACGAAGCCCAGGCCAGCCGTGTCTCGCGGATGGAGCCACCGCTCGAAGCAGGCCCGCCCGACGGACTCGGCTTGATGGCCCCCAACGCCGCCGCCGTCCCAGGCCGCGACGTCTGGCTCGTGCACCCCTGGAGCTTGGGCGAACTGCCGGCCGGTTTGCCGGCCGACACCCGGGTGATCGGCGTCTTCGTGGCCGACTTTCACCGCGCCTGGCCGTGGAGCGAAAGGCGCTGGCACTTCGTCGGCAGCCGTATGGCCGAACTGGCCACCGAACGTTGGCACGGCGACGCCGCAGCCATCGGCGCCGCGCTGCAAGGCGCCCGCCGGGTGCGTAGCGTAGATGAACCGCACCTCGTGCCGTGGCTGACACGCTGGGCCGAATGTGGCGCCGCGCCGGCGCTGTTCCCGCCCATCAATCAGCGCTGCGATTCCTTCTCGCAATGGTGGGCCCGTGCGTCACACCGCCTGGACTCGGCCGCAGATCTGTTGACCGTCAATGAGGTGCATGCATGGTGAGCGAGCCTGTGAACAAATCCATCGAGGGAACCCAGCCGCTGACGGTGCTGTACGACGGCGCTTGCCCGTTGTGCCGTCGCGAGATCGGCATCTATCGCGGCCTGCAGCCGAACACGCCGGTGTGTTTTGCGGATGTCAGCGACGTCGCGTTGCCTTTGCCGCCCGGCACCACGCGCGCGCAGTTGCTGGCGCGCTTTCACGTGCGCGGCCAGGATGGCCAATTGCTCAGCGGCGCCCAGGCGTTCCTCGCGCTGTGGGCCGCGCTGCCTGGCTGGCGCTGGCTGGCACTGGTTGGCCGCCTGCCGGGCGCAGCGTGGGTGATGGAGCGCACCTACAGACTCTTCCTGCGCTGGCGGCCGACGCTGCAGCGCTGGGCCGCCCGGCTGGACCGGCCGAACCATCACAACAACAATCCCCGTTGATCGCATCCTCATTCAATTTTGGAGTACACACCATGCCCGTAATTGCCCTCATCACCGGTGCCAGTGGCGGCATCGGTCGCGCCCTTGCGCGCCAATTGCATGCCCAAGGCTGCCACGTCGCCGCGGTGGGGCGCGATGCCGGCCGCCTGGCCGATGTGGAGGCCGCCGTGCGCATCGCCGCCGACACCACAACGCCCGATGGCGCGGCGCTGGCCATCGCAGCCTGCAAGGAGGCCCTTGGTGCCCCACCGACGCTGCTGGCGCACTGCGTGGGCAGCACGCTGATCGCGCCGCTGCATCGCACCCGACCCGAGGCCTATCGCGAAGTAATGCGCGTCAACCTCGACAGCGCGGTGTTCATGCTGCAGGCCTGGATCGCGGCGCTCCAGGGTGGACCTGGCGCTGCTGTCTTTTCGAGTTCGGTGGTGGCGCGCATCGGTGTGGCGAATCACGAAGCCATCGCCGCGGCCAAGGGTGGCGTCGAAGCCCTGGTGCGCAGCGCGGCGGCCACCTACGCGGCACAGGGGCTGCGCGTGAACGCCGTAGCCCCTGGCATGACCGAGACGCCGATGACGGCCGGCATGCTGAAGTTGCCCGCCATGCGCGAAGGGGCTGCACGCCAGTACCCGCTGGGCGGCGTACAGACGGCCGACCAGGTGGCCGACGTGATAGCCTGGCTGCTGGGCGACGGTGCGGCGCGGCTGACGGGTCAGGTGCTTGCGGTGGACGGTGGTTTCACCACCGTGCGACCCCTCGTGAAATAGCTGTTAAAAGCATCGAAATGACACCCGGGAGTTACAAATGAACGAAGACCTGCGCTGCTGCGGCAGCGGCACCTGCATCATCGACACCGAAGGCTGGTGTTGGTGTGGCCAACAGTGGGATGGCGACAAGCTGTGCCGCCCTGCTTCGGGCAGCCCGTCCGAGGCCACGGAGCGGGAGCCGAAGGACGAGGACTGATGGGGGCGGGCACGGCGGACATGGTGGGCCCTTCGCTTTGGGCCCGGGGACTGGGCTTTGGCGGACTGCTTCCGTTTGTGAGCCTGGCAGCGGTGCTTTGGGTGGCGCCGCCAGGGGCCTGGCCACTGGCAAGGTGGTCACTGCTGGGGTACGGCGTGACCATCGTCAGCTTTCTGGGGGCCATCCATTGGGGCCTGGTGATGCGTGAGGGGCCTGTCAGGAGCGCGCCTTCGTTGCTTTGGGGGGTGGTGCCCAGCCTGTTGGGCTGGGTGGCACTGATGCTCGGCCCAGCGCCGGGGCTGTTGCTCATAGTGGCTTTGCTCTGGGTCTGCTTTGCGGTGGACCGGATCGTGTATCCGCGCTACCAACTGCAGGCCTGGCTGCCCATGCGATTGAGGCTCACTCTGGTGGCAAGTATCAGTTGCCTGGTTGGGGCAGCGGCGCTGCTGCAATAAGCGCAACGTCATGCCGCAAATTTGATGTCATGGTGCAAGAGGTTGGCTCAGTGACAGGCGCGGCGGCACTGGTCTGGTTCAAGCGCGATCTGCGCGTACGCGACCACGCACCCCTGGTAGAAGCGATGCACTTCGAGAGGGCCCTCGGCCTGGTCGTGATCGAGCCGCAGTGGCTGGCAAGCCCGGAGTGTGACCCACGCCACGTCGGCTTTCTGCTCGACTGCGTGGCCGAATTGCAGCACGATCTGGCCGCGCGTGGTCTGCCGCTGCTCGTGCGCATCGGTGCGATGCCGCAGGTGCTGCAATCGCTGCGGCGCGAGTTCCCCTTCACCCACGTTTTCAGTCACGAAGAGACCGGCCCTGGTTGGAGCTATACACGCGACCTGGCCGTGGCGGAATGGTGCCGCCACCAGGGCGTGAACTGGACGGAGTCGCCGCAGACCGGCGTGGTGCGGCGCCTGCGCTCGCGCACGGGGTGGGCCGGGCGATGGGCGCAGCGCATGAATACACCCGAGGCTCCGACGGCTCGCGGGTTCAGGGGGCCGAACGGCCTGGAAGCCTCCGCTGTGCCCACGCTGCGCGAGCTGGGCCTGCCCGCGCTGGTCGCACCGTTGCCGTTGGCTGGCGAGCGCGCGGCGTGGACCACGCTGGACAGTTTTCTCGGCGGCCGCGGCCGTGATTACCGCCGCGCGATGTCCAGTCCACTTACCGCCTCCGAGGGCTGCAGCCGCCTGAGTGCGCACCTCGCCTTCGGATCGATCTCGATGCGCTGCGTGCATCAGGCCGCCGAGGCGCGCATCACGGCGACGACCGACCAAAGCCTGGCCTATGCGTTGCGCGGCTTTGCCAGCCGGCTGCGCTGGCACTGCCACTTCATGCAAAAGCTCGAAGATGAACCCGCTATCGAGTGGCGCAACGTGGCGCGCACAGTTGACGGGCTTCGACCTGGCGACGGCGTGCACGAGAGCCCGATCAATGCCGACCGCCTGCAGGCCTGGTGCGAAGGCCGCACCGGCTACCCGATGGTCGATGCCTGCATGCGTCAGCTCTGCGCCACTGGCTGGCTGAACTTTCGCATGCGGGCGATGCTGGTCAGCTTTGCCGCCTACCACCTGTGGCTGCACTGGCGCGAGCCGGGGCTCTTCCTGGCGCGCCAGTTCCTCGATTTCGAGCCCGGCATCCACTGGAGCCAGATGCAGATGCAGTCGGGCACGACTGGCATCAACACGCTGCGTATCTACTCGCCATCCAAACAGGCGCGCGACCAGGATCCGCAAGGTCTGTACATACGGCAGTGGGTGCCAGAGATCGGCACTTCAGCGTATCCGACCCCGATCGTGGACGAACGCAGCGCATTGGCGGCAGCGAAAGAAAGCCTCTACAGCCTGCGCCGGACTGGCGAGGCACACGCCGAAGCCGACACCATCCAGCGCAAACACGGCTCACGAAAAAGTGGCTTGCCTGCGACGGCACGTACCAACCGCCGCGCCAGTGCCACGCCGGATGGCCAGGGCCAATTGTTCTAGTCGGGCGTGCGTGGCCAACGCCTAACCATTGCCGGATGACAACGGTGCGTCGATGACCCGCCCTCGAGCGATGAGCGCGTCGATGCGCGCCATGACCAGCAGCCCGGTTGGTGAGTAGGCATCGAATTCTGGCCAGACGATCTTCGTCTGCGGGTCCACGTCCGATAGATCGACACGCGCCATTGACCATGCACCGTAACGCCGCTGGGTAATGCTTTCGCAGTGGATCAACTCCAGATCCTTGTGCCGAGGGTCGGCAGAGATGCGCGCATAGAGGCGCGTGACCGCGCCACGCTCACCTTCCAGTGCCTGCAGGAAGACGCCCTGCCCCACACACAACACGCCGGTAATGTCATTGGGCGTATTCCATCTGTGTGACCTGCGCAGAATCGAATCGGTCAGCGCAAGGCTCTGCGGATCCACAGATTTGCTCACGTAGATCAGGCGGATCAGCATGATTAAGATGTCCTCAAGGCTTGCGAGTGTGGGCGAAATAGCAAAGCGTGGATGGCTTGGGGCGTCAGGGCGACGCCACGTTTACCAAGGATATCAGGTGGTCCACCCCGCACGCCGTGAAGGTCCTTGAAAGCGCCGCTTCGGCCCCCGGTTGTTGAAGTTACTAAAGAATTATCAACACCAGTTCATCTGTCGCTCATGACCAGAGCTCCGCTGCACGCCAGCAAATGTAAAGTGAGCGTAAGCCATTCAAACACGCAAGCTGAGAAAGCTTGTGCTGACGCCTGCTTGTTCAGGCGCGGTACGTCAAGTATCTCCGCACGGAGACCCCTACGGTGCCTTTTTTCCTGATTCCTGTTGCTTGGAAATACTGTTTTTAAATTCAAGAACCGTCAGAACTATGCCAATCAGCACCAGTGAAAAAACGACGATCGCGATGATCAAAAGATTATCCAGGTTCATTTTCGATCACCTCTTGCAAGCAGAACTACAAGTTTGAAATAAATTCCAAACGCGAGAATTGACGGAACCCAGATCGCGGTAAACAGGGCCTGTGTCTCGAACCCATTAAAGTAAGAGAAACCGGAAACGGCAAACGAAATCGCCACGGCCAGTAAAAGAAAAATGTCTGATACTTTAAACATGTACTAATCTCCTGTAAGTCTACTAAATATTATTGCGAATCGTTGTTTACAAAATCGACTATGACTCATCAAACCCAAAGGCCGCCAGCATAAGACCGCCGATGACAATCCCTGTTGGCATACGCAGATGCTGCATTCCAAAAACATCAATAATGGACGGAATAGCTGGAATCAGACTCAATGGCAGCCATATAAAAAACGGCACGGCCAAAACAACCCCCAACACTCTTGCAACTTTTTTGACCTTTTTTAACAGCGTACGGTCGCTTCGGGATTTCTTGTCTGTCATGCCGGCTTTAACTCACTAAATACTTCCATTGGCTCAGGATTGGTGGCCGGCCGGATGAAAAATTTAACAAAAGAAGCCGTGATGGCTTGGAGACGCAACTGACCCCTGCTGCATTGTGAAACAAAAAGGGTTTCAGCGCTTCGTGTGGGGTCAGGTTGAATCCCCGACACGAACAACGCGTCGGCTCTTGCCTCGGCGCTCGGGGACATTGCGCGTGCGCGAGGCATGACGGAAATCGCCAAGGCAGCCGGAATCGCTCGCGAGGCTCTTTACAAGGCTCTGAGTCCCGACAGCGCGACACGATTCGACACGGTTGTACGCGTTTGTGCTGCACTTGACGTTCCGCTTGTCGCGCGACCCCGTGCACGGGTGAACATGGCGAACTCAGGCCATAACGGTGGTCCGTTCACGCGCGCAATCCGCCCGACTATTCGTTCAGTGGCGATAGTCTGCGATAGATTTCGACTGTGCTACCCGGGGCCAGGTCCGCCGCCGCCGAAGCCGCCAGTGGCCTCGACCAGTGCGGTCTCGGCAAGGGTTATCGAGTCGCCGATCAGGGCGATGTTGCCGCCGCTACCGCCACCTCCCGGTCCACCGTAGCCCCCGACGTTGGCGAAACTCGACGGGCGTGCCTGCCACGAGGCCACGAACACCGATGGCAGCAGTCGGGAGCCGTTCATCACAGGGCAACTCGCGCGCGGCGGCGGGCCCATCGTCGCTGCAACCGACTACGTGCACGCGGTGCCAGAGTCGATCCGCGCCTACATTCCGGGCGCGCGCAGCTACCGCACGCTGGGCACCGACGGGTTTGGCCGCAGCGACACGCGGGCGGCGCTGCGGGAGTTTTTCCGGCTTGACGCGCGCAGCATCGTGCAGGTGGCGCTGGCGGCGCTTGGCGCCACCAGTGGTTATTGAACTTCGTCTGCGCGAAGAAAGAGCAGGCGATTGTTGCGCCGAAGATCATTTGTCGATGTGGTCACGCTGCCCGCGTTGGCGTTGCCATAAACCGAGCCGCCGGCGTCCACCCACTCTCCCCACTTGGCGCTCACGGTGCTGCCAATGCGCTGCGTCCGCGGACTGCGATTTGCTGTGCCGCCAGCGGTGCTTTGCGTGATGTAAAACTCCATGACGACGCTGTCTCGGACTATTCGCGGCACTATTTCGAGGCTGTCCCGGGTTTGCGACGGCGACTGCGGGTTTTTTAATACAAGCAGGCCTTGTGAGCTGATCAGAAGCTGCTCCGGGATCTGTGTCTGGACCTCATAAAAAAATGCGCGTTGCCCCTCGATAACCTGCAGGCGCTGTTCGATCGGTTCATTGCCACGGGATCGGCTGCTGATCTCGACGTTATTTTTTGCGGTAATCGGATTGTCAAAACGCACCGTGATTTGCACCCTACGCAGTGGTATGTCAAAAGCCTCAATGGCCGCCTTCAGTTCGGCGCGTTTGGCCTCGGGGGCGGCCAGCACCAGCCTTTTGCCTTGCCCGGTGACTGCGGCAGTGGCATTCAGCAGCGGTTTGAGCAGCGGCAAGATCTCTTCTGCGGCGCGGTAACGCAGCGTAATGACTTCCTGGTTTGTAGGGGCTGGGCCAGGGGGCGCCGAGGTTCTTTCAAGGGTGCGCATAAATTCCGGAATTTCCTTCAGACGTTCCGGTTTGTCGCCAGGCTTTAAGCCGACAAAAACCGCTTCATTTTCGGCCACCTCCACGATTCCCGCGGCGCTTTTGACGATGGTGCTACCGGAATACACGCGGTTGTAGGTGCCAGCGGCTGCTGGACTGGCACTGTTGGACGCTTCGATAAACGCGGTATCAAAATCTGTGCCGCGGATGCCGATCGTGGCATTTCCTGTCTTGATGGAAAAAGCGTCCTTATTTGCTTCGTTAATCAGCCCGGTGACCGTGCGTGCGGCGCCTTTTACCAACTGCAGGACCGCACTGTCTTTGCTTCCCTGGCTTTTGGCAAGGCTTGAAAAAAAGCGGTACTGATCAATTTTTAAGCGGGAATTCTCATAAACAAAAATCAGCGTGTCGTCTTTCAGGCGAATTTGAACGGTCGACCCAGGCCCGGTGGCGATGGCATCCCCCTCATACAGCTGCATGTCCTTGTGCGCTGTACGCTCCGAGGCATTACGCTCCCAGATCGTCGCTTTGCCGACAACCAGTTGGATATAACCGGCTGCAGCACTGGCAACGTCGTGCCAACAGAGTGCGAACAGGAGTAGGGCAAGCGCGCGCCATTGGATCAAAGGCAAGGGAGATGTCTGCATGGGTATGGGAGCGGCACAGGGCTCTATCGCAATAGGGTTGATTCAAAGTGAACGCAATAGCGCAAGGAACGCGCAAATTTTCAATCTGCCTTTTTCGTCATTTCGAGTGCAAGCGTGGCACTGTGTTCTTACCGCCAGGTGGCGACATTTTTTGGGACCCCTCCTCGAATCAAATGACCCCGTCACAGGGGCTGCGCGGATGCAGATCTCGCTATCTCAGATTCTCCTCGGAAATCCGGTTTTTCCGCATTTTCAAGCCAACCGATGTTCTGCACTTTCGTGCTGGCGGCCACACCAACTCTACGTCCCCAAAGGATAAGAACTCCAACCGCATGAGCCTGAGTATCGCACCCAAAACGGGCCTCAAAAGACCCGCGCATCCACAGCCCCCAGTCTAATTGCCCAAGAATTTGCGCCGCCGTCACCAC
>Ga0209284_10002633_pt1 | contig 23912 bp, 27 predicted proteins | sample FRY03_FD_187211 | JGI IMG/M metagenome (GOLD analysis project Ga0209284, IMG submission 187211) | Freshwater microbial communities from Lake Fryxell liftoff mats and glacier meltwater in Antarctica - FRY-03 (SPAdes) (version 2) | ecosystem: Environmental > Aquatic > Freshwater > Ice > Glacier...
CTTCGGTGAACGCTTCCAACACACAAAGTTGTACCACAAGGGCATAATAACTTTGATATATAATAGTATACTTTGTTATAAAGATCAACTTTGATGGTTATTTAGCCTTTCCTTAATTGTTATTTAGTGTTTCATAAATTTCGATATATCGATGAACAGATATCCACGAGTAAATACATATCTAGCTACGATCTCTACTAATCAACGTCCACTGCTTGATGAGATCAGACCTATCTTCAACCACATCAATAACATTCAAGAATCAGTCAAACGAGACCGTCTTCATTATAAGTTTAATAATGGAATGTGGTGCTATATCACACTCAAACCTACATATCTAATGATAGGGGTATCACGTGGAGTATGGATTACTCACCACTACTCTATCTTGAGCTGACTATTTGATGAAATGGCCAAGGTTGTGGGTAAAATTAAAATTACTCAGATGTCAGATATCCAGCACAAATGAATACCTGAACTGGTACAATTCATCGATCAGTTGCCTTCGGGAATAGGTGTCAAGATTTGAAATAAGTCTTGATATATCAGATAACAAACGTATTAACTCATTATGAACTTACTAAGTTGCTATACTTTCATCAAGTCAGAATTCATATCTACTCATTGCGGATAGATTTGAATATGATCTAAGATAGTTATTTCTTTGCGGAAATATAAGATTTTACGTTATATCAAACTCATCGTGATGATCGATGTATTTTTTTTGTATTGTGTAAAATTTTTTATTCTACCTATCTAATGATTACTCTTATCTTGATACAACTTCTCGCTGTCATTTCTCCATGACCTGATATGGCGATGATTATCCAACAATCCTTGCTTCATGGACGCATATCATCATACTATTCTGCTTTGGGTCTTGGTATATGAATCATTGTCCATTGTATGTATAGCATCATTGGTATCAGCTCAATACTCAACCTTTATCCTCAGATCATACCACTAATACAGATATGTGGTGCGTGATATCTGCTGTATTTGTGATATAGTGGATTAATTACGATACACACTTCTCCAGCAGTAAGACATCATGATGTATGACTACCAGTGTTACCTCAGACTGCTTGGCAATGATTTCGCAAATGATTATACACCAACCTCCTCAACCCCAAGGTAACATTGTTTATAGTAACATTATATGGTAGCATCAGCTTATCTGTGCATATGCAGATCCTACTCGCGGTGATCATGGCGATCAATACCTCTGTTCGATTTGTGATAGTATGATCAATACTTACAGTTCCTAGAGTACAAAACAGATTTGTAGCGGTACTGCCATTGATCACTTATTGACTCTCGATGGGCATGATTGGATTGAGTTGATGGATAATTAGCCAACAAATCACTACACTATATCATCTCCTCATGCTGACATAAGTATGCGTGAGCATCGACATCTCCACGTCTGTGTTTACGTGGAATAAGACTTGTACATTCCATGACATAGAGTCAAAGTTTTTCACTCAGACCACGATTGCACTCTTGATTGATTAATACATGATCAGCCAATGAATTGATCACAGCAATACTCGTCAATTTACTACTATATTGCGCAAGCCACTGAGTCAGTATATCCACGTATTGATCAATCGACTTGGTGATGAGATTACGTGTGAGTTGATTGATATTGGGATCATAACGACGGTAATGAGGTCACAAATGCATCTCTTCCATTAGGTGCTTGAGTTCATCGAGTCACCGATTGAGATATTCAATTGCATTGATCTGGCCTTGTTTGATTACTATACATTTTACTACATATTCTTCGATATAAATGAGACAGTAGTCTGACCACTTCGTGTGATGAGTAAGATATTCGATCGTATACAATGACTTAGGCACAATACGTAATAATCCATGCTTACATTGTGTGACGATATGTTTGGGTAAGATTTTTGATTTAAGTAAGAGTAACTGTACGTGACATTGGATCTGTCCATCATGTCACCATGGTGCTGTGACGATCTGTCCATCCACGATTGTCTCACTGATCAAAAATGTCATAATCTGTGTAGTGATGTGGTGATGTTGATGATGAAGTGCAATTTCACGATTGACGAGAAGCTTAAAGTGCTTGATAGTACATGCTTCATGAGCATGTCGTGACAATGTTGTAATGATTCTATCAAACCCCCAATCCTCGAGCAGTATGATATCATGGTCTTGTATATTATCAGTTCGATAATGAGAATAGGTTTGCGCACTGCAATATTGTTGTGAATAAGAAATTACTCATGTTTGTACATGGGTCTGATATGACTGATCAACAACAATACGAACCATGCAAAACATAACAAATACTACCATACACGATACACGATTTAGCACCAACTTCAAGACCAAGAATAACATATTTTATACAATATATCACTGAGTCAAGTGTCAGATTTGAGAATATACCCAATACTGGATATAATAAGTGAACTACTTCTATGGTTGAAATGAAATATCATTATCTCAAAACTACTTTGATTGCTTGGGCATTGATTATTGCTGTAATTGGATTTTACGTTTCACTCTTTGTGCTTCGTGAGTGGTTGGTATCTCCTATATGGTTAGTAGCAGTATTTTGTATTTTGCCATATGGAATTATCTACTTTCATCGTCATCGAAAATATGGATTCTGACTTATTGTGGTATTGAGTATTGGATTAGGGTTTTATGTGTGATGGAATATTTATCTGTTGTTGTGATTTATTGCGGCACTGATTGGGTTTTACCAGACAGCACATACGATTCATGAGGATATACACAACAAGATTAGAGTATCTGCATTTGATGTTTTTACTGGTGAGTCAGTAGGTAAGTTTGTCACCTATATGACGATGGTGTATGTATTTACATTTGTATCATTCTATAATAAGTTTGATCTCCAATGTGATGAACTCTACCGCTATAGTAATCAAATGATCGATGTGATCCTCCTAAGAAGCAATCCGGAAACCGTAGATAAGATACAATGATATGTAAGGGACTTTTTTGTTACTGATAAAGATACTCTTCTCGAAGACAATACTAATACACCAAAACCTATTATCGAAACCAAAACTACTGTGATAGATCGTACTACAACTTGATCTACTTCTACTCAACCAACTAAGTCAGACCCTTGAGCTCAGTATAGAGTCAAAGATACTAAAACTACTACTACAATCACCACTACATCAGGGTCAAATGATACCACAATCACCACCACGAGCCCAGAAAAAACTATCATCGAAGAAGTGACCGTACAACAACCATCTGCGGTACTCAACGATATTAGTACTGTCGCACTCCTAAAAGCTCTAGAGAGTTTTCGTAAAAGTCTGATCGAACAAACGGTGGATAATTCTGATAACATTGAAAGATGAGTATGCGCCACTATCATCGGAGAAATTAAGGATAAATATAGTGATCCTGACTTTAAGATTAGTGTGATCTTTTTGATGTATTTATTGATACGTCCCGCATTGGAGATTACATTACATTTGATATCATATATCAATCGATGAATATTTCATCTCCTCTTTAAGATGTGATTATTCAAAAAAACTCAAGACCGAGAAGTCTCAGAAAACCTTGAATAAAAATATTGTAGAGTATAAATCCTTGAATTTGTTAAATAGGTCAATATAGTGATAATAGAATGATACAGTAATTTCTTCTATAACTTATCACATCTCATGGCACGTACCAACAAACAATGAATCGCTAAAGCAAAAGCTCAACAAGAAAGCCAACGTAAACTGATGGTAGAATCTGGAACATTGAGTACTACTAATACTAACTCAGAAAAACTTACCAGCACTCAGACCAACCCTAAAGGCAATACCTATGATTGGTTTTTGCGTGGAGCCAAACGAGTCTGCGACGCGACGACATGACGTGAAGATCCTGACTGATATCGTATTTTGCGTCAGCCCAGTGGGGGTGGTGTCGACTGGATGGAGCGCAAAGACTCATTTCATTTCAAAAGATATATCAGAAGAGGAAGAAGGACAAGATAAATCTCACCGTCATTGTGAGGAACGAAACGTAGTAAAGTGACGTGACAATCCAATAATAATTATTACAAGCCTAACTAAGCAGTTATAGATTGTATTTTGGTTGTATTTTCCTCAGGATGAAGAGCTTACTTTTTAGATTCCTACAAGGTCAAACACATTGCAAGGATCCGTGACAGCAACCTACGTCGTACGATCCAACATATCCAATTGAGACAGTTTGAGCGACAGATTGGTTTGTGAACTGATAAATTCCTACATCTCCCCTGGTAAGGGGAGGTGGTCGCAGACTGGAGGGGTTTGCAACCAAAACATATTGCTGTGTTTGATTAGAGTTTTGGTACTTTGTGCCAATGAAAAGTATACAGAAGTACAATATTGAACAATAATTTACAGATCTTAATATATGAAAAAACTTACACAGAAACAACAAAAGATAGTCTCACAGCTTCTCACGATGCATGAGATGTTTCCTGAGAATGAGTCAGAGCTCATCTATCATACTCCATTTCAGCTACTCGTCGCAGTGATGATGTCAGCACAAGCGACTGATCGTCAAGTCAACAAAATCACACAAGTATTATGGAATTTCGCCACATCTCCTCAAGATATCATGGCGATTGGTGAAGACAAACTCAGAGATATGATCAAATCCATAAACTATTATAACACCAAAGCAAAACACATCTATCAAACCGCCAAGATACTTTCAGATCTAGAATGGATGCAAAATTATCTTATACAATACCCTGATCAGCAATCACTCTACGATCAACAGTGATATGTGATCTCACAAGATATCAGTCAGCTCACCACATTGCCATGAGTTGGTGTCAAAACTGCAAAAGTCGTACTACATGTATTGTTCTGACAGGATCGAGTCGCAGCAGACACTCATGTTCATCGTGTGGCTAATCGTCTGGATTGGGTACATACGAGTACCCCTCTCAAAACTTCAGATAAGTTGGAAGTGCTCATACCGACAGAATATAAAACCATTGCACATCATAGTATCATCTTGTTCGGAAGATACCACTGCACCGCTCGTAATCCCAAATGCCAAACTTGTCCACTCCAACAGCAATGTCCTTGGTATCGTGCAAACAAAGAATAAAAAAACTCAGGCCATCATCTCAACAAAAAAGATATCATGAGTTATCTTTACGATCGAGAAAATTTAATTAATCCCCTCTCGCTGCGTGATTTTTGACAAAATATGTCATCATCAGAGCAAGTCAGATCACAAAACACACTGTCGCTGCGATAAAGATATTGCATCATACTGTCAGTATCACTCCTGCGATGATTGGTCACACAAACATAAATAGGCTTTGTGCTCCCGCTAACATCCCAGAGATCTCACCAGTGTTTTGAGGATCAGCCTCAGACATGATCGTCGTCGTGTAGATCGGCATGTAGTAACCAGATAATGGGATTGTTACATAATACATTGTGATGAAGATACCCTCGCTGGGGATGTATCCTACGATGAAAAATCATATGATAAATACAATATGAGCCAGTAAGATTAGATGCTTATTACTCAATACTTTGGACCAAAACTTCGGTAGCAATACTGCCATATTGAGTGCTGTGATTACTCATTATATCGCCAAATAATATCCAAATTGTTCTCCACTCGTACCAAAGTTATTGTCCATATACAAAGAGAGGCTCGAGTTGACAATAAATCCTCCTACTCCTAACGCAAACAGTGACAAGAGGAGTTTTCTCAAGCGGGGCTTACGTACATATTTGGCGATGATGCCAAACGAGTTGAACTTTAGTACAGATGAGTCTGACTTACTTGGGTGATTGGTATTGCTAAACTGACTAATAATCAGTACGAGTTCAAACAATGCTAAGACGGCTCCTACCCAAAAGATCGTTGTCACATCACCATATCTGAGGCACAATGCACCGATCGCTGGTCAGATGATAAACCCTAACCCGAAGAAAGCACCCATCAGCCCATAATTTTTGTTTTTAGTTTCTCTATCTGGTGAGATATCGGTCAAGATCGCTTGCAAGATCACAATATTACCTCATATGATACCATTGATCGCTCTCGATACCAAAAAAATCCAATAGTTCTGAGTAAATAATAATACAATGTATGACAACATCGTCCCAGCAATACATCACGCAAGCGGCCACTTACGCCCAAGACGGTCAGATATTTGTCATAATACAGGTGCAGCCAAAAACGAAAAGACCGAATATACTGCAAGCCCCAATGTCATCTGTAGATCATTAATTCCGTAGAATAATTTAAGCTCAGGAAATGCGGGAATAATAATCGAAATCCCTAGCACCTCGACCAAGATCGTCGAAAAGATAATAAAACACAATCTGACCATCATACGAAAGTTATTTGTTTGTACGATCACAAGTCTGATAAATTGTTTTGGGATTGATTTTGCTGCAATTAAAACGTATAGTATAAAATAATATTTTATCTAAACTAAGAAAATGCACGATCCTATCCATGCAGAAAAGCTATTAGAACAATATAGCACTGACACACTCCTCCACAACCAACAAGTAGGTCAGATTATGAAATATTTTGCACAACAATTATGAGAAGACGTAGAAAAATGGTATATCACCGGACTACTTCACGATATTGACCGAGATCATATTAGCAAACAAGCAGATCAGCACCTCTGAGATGAGTTTGCGCAAATCATTAACACACTCCCTTATTCTGAATCGTATAGAATCCAACTCATCCATGATATCAGCACACATTATCCATCCAAGACCAAACATGAACCTCAAACATTGATACAAAAATATCTCATCAGCGTAGATGAGCTCAGCTGATTGATGTATGCGTATTCACGCTTGAGATGAGGGTTTGACGGCATGGAAGCCAAATGAGTGATCAAAAGAATCAAGACTCCATCCTTCGCTGCATGAGTCGATCGCGAACATGTTAGAAACTGCGAAGTCTATCTTGATACTCCACTGGAAGAATTTATCGGACAGATGATTTTGGCTTTTCAGTCAATTGAAAACTAATGTGTATAGAAATTCATCTCAATAAAAGTATGATTATAAATATGAACAACATTGAGCCAAATGGTATATCTATACATAGATTATCTTTCACTACTCATAGTGAAATAAATAAATGACTTGAAAGTGTATTAGCATATATGATTGAGTCTCTACATAAATCTTCTAAAATCTAACTTTAATCATTTGGGATCTACCATCATGCTTTCTAATCGTCTCCAACACCTCACCAATCAATGGATCATTTCATTGCGTGCATATCCTCTTGCACATTTTGTACTACTATTTTTGACGGTCACGATCAGTATGATGGTCGAGACCAGCTCAAGTGCTGAATCAATGGATTATCTCGTCAAATGTCTCATCGTATGATCGACAATACTTCCGCTAACCGTCATCCGTCCTCAGTATAAACCGTGGCAGATGTGACTTGTAATTGCTTCGATCCTTTACTATTTCATATTACCTAACAATATAGAAAGTTTACCCTACGCTCAAGGCGTCTATCTGATCGCTACAGGGATCATTGCTTGGATTGCTCCATCTTTGGTAATTGCCTATACACATGATAAAGCTCATGATCTGACTTGGTATGAGTTTGGTCAACGGTGGAGTTCTTTGGCACAATGATTGATTGCATGAGCGATTGTGCGAGCAGGTATCAGTGCAAGTCTTGCTTCGATTGAATTTTTGTTTAGTGTGACTATTAGTTCTGAAGTATATCAGCATATCGGTAATATCAGTATGATCTTGATTGCTGGTTGGATATGGCTGATTAACCTTTATCAACATAGCTTTATGTCGCTCCTTGACAAGGGAGCTGTCCATAGGGCTGAGGGTTTTAAAATCATCTATCCACACTGGATGCGTATCTTTGGTCAATACATCTTTCTACCGCTTTGTGTGATCTATGGTCTGATCCTGATCAGCTATGGCATCAAGATCATCGCTACTGGTCTGCGGCCTGAAGGTCAGCTGATCTACATGGTAACTGGATATGTTATTTTCTGACTTTTGACATGGTTTGCTCTACTACCATTGTCGAGTACCACTGATCGAGTTCGCACGATGTATCGTGTATTATTCAGTAGTTTTGTCGTCACGAGTGGACTCATGATAGGAGCCATCGTGATAAGAATCCAACAATATGGACTTACGATCGACAGATATCTGGTAGGATCTTTGATCACGTGGATCGTGGTGATGGGACTAGGATGTGTGATATGGCCGACTCGTAGATGGATGATTGGTCTTGGAAGTTTTGTAATTATTATTGCATTATCGATTTATTCTTGACCATTGAGTGCGGTTGGATCTACATATCGTTATCACTCATCTCAGGTTACTCGTATTTTATCTCTTGCTTCTACTTCGACATGAGAGGCTACTGCCCTCCATTATTCATTACAATATCTCGCTGATAACTTTGGTACATGATGGACGTCAGAATTCTTTAATGCTTCACAAACCGCTCAACGATCTGGATCAAGTACTTGGTCATTAGCTGGTGATATGATGACGGCTCTTAATCTCACATGATATGATATGTACAGATATAATGATTACTCCAACAATTATATTTCATTCTACAGTAACAATAAGCTTTCGATTGATATCCAATGATATACTCAGCTCATACAATTTGATACATATCAATGATCCGACTCTCAATCAATGATATCACTCACTAATGATACTACGATCTCGATCGCCACATGATGACTAACTATCACATATGACCTCAGTACTGATATCAATGAGATGACTAGCACATCTAAACCTGAGTTGAACCATCCATATATCATCACTCAAGATACTTACAAACTTATCATAACAAGCCTCAACGCTCAGAAACTTACAAGTGGAAATCGTATCGACGGTATAGTTTGATATTTACTGCTCAAATAATCTCACATGAGACAATCAATTTTACTACCAATAGTATGTATTCTCACGCTACTCACCGGTTGTGGAAGACCCACGACTACCATCACTCCAGATACTACTATCTCCACGGTCGATCCATACCAGATTGGAACTGTCGATACAGCATTCAAGCTTCTGTGACCTGACCATAAGATCGAAGTATGAGCCGTACCAGATCCCAAGATCAGTTGAATTACTTGTTTCTACTCTCGTGCGAGAACATGAGGGATCAAATGAGGTATCGGTATTGCAGAAGACACTAGTGACGCATCAGTCGCTTGTCGTCAGACTGGACCAATTGTGTTTAATGAGCCAATTGCTACCAGCGAAGAAATTCGGAACCAAAACACCAGTTTCCGATTCAAAAAACTCAGAATAGTCAGATTTTACGATGCAACTTCAAATAGCCTACTCTATCTGGTGTATAGCGATAAACTGATTGATTGATCACCCAAAAATTCGATTTCTGCAGTAGCTTTAGGAGACATTATACCGTCAATTAATTAAATACTCAATGTACGACTCATTATATAATAAGTTTAGTCATTCAGCCAATAGTGTAAAATACTATTAATATCCTCAAGGACAATCGTACGGTTTGATAGTGGTTTGTATATTATCCCATGTAGATACGATAGAATAAGCTAAATCATTAGTTACTACTCTTATCTGGTCAAGCAGATTGTAAAGTATCAAAAGCATAGCAATCATATTCTCAGTCATTTTCATCAAAGATATAAGGTGATCATCGAGGATCTTTCTCGAGATATAACAAAGATCAAGTACCCATACCAGCAGCAGTTTCTATCTTATATAAAGCATTTATTCGTGATGTTCTGCAACTATCGTTAGGCGCCATTGATCTATAATTAGTATCTTCTTTTAGCCCCCCCCCTCAGCCACAACATGCGGTACATGATTGATTAGTGATCTGCAACAATGATTTTTTGGTATTAGACTGAGCTAAAAAAACCGCTGTCTTAAAATCTCTGAAATCTTTCTCTACCCTAACATATCTTGCTTTTTCTTGTGCGCCAATAATACGAGGTATCAGTGCAACTGCCAAGATACCGATGATGACAATGACGATAAGAAGCTCGATAAGAGTAAATGCTTTGCTGAACTTTTCCATAATAACAGAAAAAAGAGTACTACTATTAGTATACTCTCTCTCTCTCTGCATTTGTCAAATCTAAGAATTAATTACTCCCCTTAATTACTCATCTGTAATAACTATTAAATACATCAGTATCAATCACTTTATCGGTATTACGATCTTTGATCGTTCTGGTCACACGTCATATCATCGGTCATACTGACTCTCTGGAGAGCTCTACGACCTTATCAGTTTGTGTCGGTACTACAGAGAGTAAGTATTTCTTACCCGCAAGCTCGATGGTTTGCATATAGATCGGATATTCTGACTGATTCTGGATGATAAGTTGTTTATCCATCTCATATATTGCGGCATCATCTCCTACGATCTCTTCACCATAATATGCTTGTCGTCGGTTACCATGAGCAGATCTACGCACAGTAGTGAGATATGGATTGATTAGTGCATTGCGTCGCACTTGTGTACTAAACCCACACACTCATTGATAAAACAAATACTCTCCCGTATAACTTCACATACAATATCCATCAAGTCAGGCTAATAGATTATTAATATTAAGTGTCTGACTGGGCTCGAGTATCATCACACCAAACTCATCAAACGCACGCATAAAGTTTTGTCTTGAACAAGCACCATAATTATCAATATACCTATCTGACACATACCAAGTATAGCGAGCGATTGTCGATTGGATCGTTTGATTGAGTAAGTGATCTTTGATGATCTGATTCATATATACTTGATCATCTCGACTACGCATCGGAGTCCATATCATCGACTGACTCAGGTCAGCACTCGTCCATTGGATCGCTGATCCACGATAAGTCTTATCTTCTACATTCACATCATATACCTCATCAAAATCTTGGATATATGGTGTCACCAAATCCATATCACTACGCATCTGAGCAGTGAGTGAAGATTCAACACCAGTATACACTGATAGTGCTGGTCAGATATCTTGAGCAAAAGCCGTATTAATACAACTCAGCACGATAAATCATCATAGTATCAAATATCTTTTCATATTCATAAACTCTCCATAATATTAAATAACTTTCTCAATCGCATCTGCCAAATCTCTGTCCTTCTGAGTCACTGTATCACCTGCATCATGAGTGGATAACTCAATATGTAACTTGTTATAAGTGTTGGTCCAAGTGGGGTGATGACCATGTTCTTTGCACAACTCAGCGATGCGAGTCATCATATCAAACGCCTCATCAAAATCCTTAAACTCAAGATCTGCTACTAATTTAGCATCTTTTTCGGTTCGAATTGTTGTATTATTCATGTGAAATTATGATGAGAATATAAATAACTAGCTAAACATCTTCTTAAAGTCTTCATCTTTGATCATGTCGATCGTTCGCGCTGGATCAAAAGTCATAACTACTACACACTCATAGTCAGGATATCTATCTTGGATAGCATTTTGAGCTGACTCAGTGATGTATTCTGCTGCTGGACATGCGGGCGTCGTGAGCGTCATGGTAAGATTGACGATGTCTTCAATAATCTCGATGTCATAGATCAGTCACATCGTCCAGATATCGATCAGTGGGAATTCAGGATCGTAGACCGTCATGAGCGCATTAATTACTTGTTGTTCTGTCATATTATATTGAGCAATAAATATTATTCTTCGTTCAATTCCGTATTCATAGCAACCTCATCAGTCTGTACTTCCAGTGGCTTAATCAGACCCAACATCGCACCAGCTATCACCAGCATGACAATAGTTAGACCAATACCGATCCACCAGCCTCGTATCCCGAATCCTATCAGCATTCGATTGAGCGTTGCATATACCCCAGTGATAAAGGATATCTTATACGCGTATGGAGCCAAGTAACGATATTTCTTATCGCTTACCCATGACATTCCAAGTAAAAAGATATAAAATCCAGCACCCCAAACGACTAGTATTAAACCCACTGCGCTGATAATCACCGCACTGGTCGGATCTACAAATGGATTGAGAAATTGATACACACTTATCAAAATCGCTATTCCAATCACAGTCTTTACCAGTGAGTTAATATGGTAGATATTCATCGGCCACAAGATAAGTAAATCTAAATAAAAAGATTATTTGAGTGTACTGATCCGTGTTGATGGTTCAACATCTTTTGAAATATAAACAAAAAAAATTCCCATAAAGGAATTTTTACTATATAAATCTTCAAAAAGATTACGCATCAATCACAGATGATTTTTTGGTTTTAATAGTCAAAACTTGTTTATCTCCATAAAAACCACATGCAAGACATACTCTATGATTAAGTCTTGATGCGCCACAATGATTACAAGTTGCAAGAGCTACTTTGTTAGTAATTTTTTTGAGAGTGATAGTTTTCCAAGCACTATGTCTTGTACGTTTTCTGGCTATCGAATGTTTTTTCTTTGGTTCTATCATTGCTGGAGTGGTTTATATAATACAAAATTATTCTTGTGTAACTGATACAGTAGTCTTGAGGTATTTACGACCATCAAATCTGAGTACTTTTGTCTTACCAAAAGTCACTACTCCATCGACAGCTGCATGGATAGTATAATCTCTACCTACATAAGTATTGATACCGGGTTCCATTTTAGTTCCCTTTTGTCTAACGATAATATTACCTGCAACAACAGTTTCTCATCAGAATTTTTTTACGCCACGGTACTTAGGATTGGAATCTTTTCCATTATTGGTACTACCGGCGGCTTTGACGTGAGCCATAGATTATTCTTTAAAATATAAATTGATTTAGTACAGTGTAATCATTGCATGGTCGAATGCAACGTAATTTCTTAGGGAAACGCTGAATAACCATCAGAGTTGATCTTGAGTTTAAAGTTTACAATTCCATACGAAAGTCGACTTTATGGTTCAAGACAGCGTTTCCTCGAGGACTATAGTGCCGTGTAACGGTGAACACGTGACAGCAAACCTAACAAGACTTAATAGATTACAATGAATTTTAAGAAAGTCGTGAGGTTTTGCAGTGTTTCCTTAGTTCTGAGGAGCAGGAAGAAGAAAAAACATAATTCTCTGTTTATAGGGAAATATACTTCTTATCCTCCTGTGTAATCTTATCATCGTTATGATGAAGATTTTTTTCTTCTTCCTTTCTTCGATTTTGTAGGCTCGAGGCTTACTCCTTCTTTCAGAGAATACATACCATTATCATCTTTTACAAATCTTTCTTTATGTTTATGAAGATTAAGAAGAATAGTATTGGGGCTACACATTTTTTCTTTAAGTACGTTTTGAGTAAGTTCTTTGATGGTCATAGGTCTGCTATGTTCATGTAAGATTCTTACCAAGATATCAGCTACGATTCCACCTTTATACCCCCAAGATTTAAGTCCATAAATACCCAATCCCATGTTCACAAATACACTATTAGATTTGACCATTTCATTATGTACTGTATTTACTTTGACTGGTTTTTTAGGAAAGAATTCCATGACTTTAGTAGCCATTTCTTGGTAATGCATTGGTTTACCTATGACATTAAACACATACAAAATCTTATGCTTGATTGTCTTTGGATTGACTGATTTAAATGTACTTAATCATACTTTACCATCAAATGTAGATACATCTCTGATCGCACCAAACAAGTGCATATAAAAGTGATTTTGTTTAAGATACTGGACGTTTGGATATTTTGCGCTGTATGTTTTTTTGAGAATTTCAATGTATTCTACCATATCAGAAGATTGTTCCTGAGTAGTAAAATGATTGACAATATCTGCAGAAATAATACTGATCAATGTTTCATACAATGGATCCATATAAAAACTCTTGTGAAGAAGTTTGTTTCTTCTAAGATGAGTAATGGTAAAGTCTGACATCAGTATAAGTTTGATCTCTGGAGCGGTAAATTCACCCACATCACTTGCATGAACCTTTTTGATTAGATCAGCCTCAAGCAACAATCCTCCATGCTCGTCTAATATTTTAGTAGCTTGTTCAATCAGATTAAGATATTTATCATTACCAACAATCAATCTTCTAAATCTCATCAATGCTTGACTTTCTATCTGTCTCGCTCTTTCTCTTGTCATGTTAAACTCTTGACCGATTCTTTGAAGAGGTATTTCTTGTCCTTTAGTGGATAGACCAAATTTTTTGAGAAGAACCAGTTGTTCTTTTGGTTTGCAATATTGTAATACGTCAGCCAGGTTAGTTACACTTAAGTCTACCTTAATCTGCTTATCGTCAAGTTTTGTGTCAAACGTCATGAACAATTTCTAAAAAATTAAATAATATATTGATTTGAAATTACAGATTTCACCCTCCTTGTCAAGCCATTTTTATCACTTTATTATTTGTTTCTGGAAGAAGGGTTTGATGATCAAGAAGATATTCTGCAAGATTCTTGACAGGTTCGATCTCATACTCCCCTATCTCAAGATTTCCCAATCATATTCCACAAAATGACATTCTCTTAAGTTCAGTAATTGTGTAGCCCAATTCAGTAAGCATTTTACGAATATGGCGATTTTTACCCTCGTGGAGAACAATTTCTACTCCTCCTTTGATCTTCGTCACGGAATCACAGGATAACATAATCTCTGAGTCTGTTTTATCATCATATACTAATATTCCTTTCAACACATTGTCTGTATCAGACTTTTTCCACGCATTATCCAAAAGCACATGATATACCTTACTATGCTCAAAGCTTGGGTGAGTGAGCTCATGGACCCAGGCCACATTATTGGTCAATAATATAAGTCAGCAACTATCCTTATCTAATCTTCCTATAGGATAATAGATACTACGTCGCCCCGTTGGTAGGATATCAAAAATCGTCTCATTATGTCTATCATATTTCGACACAGTATATCAGGTCGGCTTATTAAATAAAATAATTTCTGACTTAATCAAGGTAGCGTGTTGGATTGTTCCGTTGATACCAAGTCTCGTAAGTATATATTGATCACCAGGACTACAAGAACAAAGATAATCGATCACAATCATACCGTTAAGCATCAGTTCATGTTGTTTAATTAGATCAGTAATCAAACGACGAGATAATCAGTGAGTTTGTTGTAGGTAGGTCAATAATTTCATTGTCAATATATAGAGTCAAGTGTAAAATTATATTTTGGTGTTATTTTTCTTGATTATACAGATTAGTATGTCAATAGCCACGACAAATCCTATCTAAAAAAATCACCCCATGAGGCGAGGTGATCCGAGAGAAAGAAGTTTTATTCTAAAAAGATGAAAGTAATCACTATTTAATCAACAACGATGCCCAGTCGATCATCGAACGATATTGCTCACCATTATTGATATAGATCATTTGAGTCATACTTGTTTTAGGCTTCACAAAATAATTAGTTCCACTGGCACTCAAAGAATAGGTTCCACAATCAGAAGTAGTACTCACTGCACGATCTACAATAAAGTCAAAACGATCGACACGTGACCCTACAGTACTCGCATTTTGAGTAAATAAACATGCTGAAGACTTATCGACCAATCATTGCTTGATCATACTACTATGAGTCTGAAATAACAACTCTTGTAATCAAGTTGCTTGTAAAGATACAAACAAATGCACCAAAGGTATCTGAGTGGTAATTCATGATTGTTTGATACTATAGATCACTCATGGTAAGGTTTCATCGTATACAATCATTACACTACCTGATGAAGTTTCACAGCTCTGTCACCATACACTTAAAGTAGTAGTATCAATCTTTGCCCAATCACACCCTAATCAAGGTAATAGATTTGGTTTGCCGCTAGTACTAGTATATGATTCTACACGCACTAATGACCACTGGATAGAGCTCGCATCTGCAGGAGTATCTTCTACGGAACTTCCTACGACCTGTAGCTTATACTCATATCCAGGCACATATCTAAATCATGCGATATCATCATAAAACAACTCACTTGGTCTACCATTACGACGGATCTGGAGACATTTTTGTGGACCAGCTCATTCACAATCTACTATTGAGTCAGCAACTACCCAAGTTTCATAAGATGTTTGAGATTGTGTAAGCTTGGTATAGATAGTATTCATCCATAATATCAACTCACCTCTTGTAAGACTTTCTAAAGGCTGGCTTAAAGCTTGAGGAAGATATCATAACGATAATGCTTCTTGCTCATATGCAGCTCGCCATTGATCTCATTCTGACTTGATTCCATCCACAACTCTCATCAGCATCGTTATTGCTTGAGCATAACTCACCTTATCTTGAGGATGAAATGCATTGTCCCATCATTTGATCATGCCTTGAGCACAAGCACTAAGAATAAAGTTCGTCAATGTAGGGTCACTGAGCTGAAGATCAGTAAATGCACACACAAAATCACCTGTGCCATTAGTACGATCCAATGCTTTGGCAAACTGCAACACCATCTTAGCAACTTGTTCTCTCGTCACATTACTCTCCGGCATAAATTCTTCAAGAGTATTGTACCTTGTGATACCAAATTGGTAGGCCATACTCAATGCTTGATCAATACCTGATCAAGTCTGACAGGTACCTGCATAGTCGATTTCTACATCTTGAGCACTTGCAGTACACGCATTGTTATATGTCACGCCATCATTTCCGCACACTGGCTCATATTCCAAACTACATACTTCTTGAGCAACAGCTATACTTTGTAAGTAGCAAGCCATTACAACCAGTCCAGTCAGCATTATTTTTTTCATTATAAATGTATAATTAATAAATAAAATATCGTTATCTGACATCATAGTTGTTTGGGATACTATTTCCAGTGTTATTCCTTGAGCCTGTTTTCGAAAAACAAAAAAAAATCAACCTAAGGAAACACATGACATCAAACCTTCTACGATGCCCGGATGGGTACACACGACTTACCAGATTACAATGATTATAGAGTAAGGCGTGAGGTTTTGCAGTGTTTCCATAACGTATGATAATAGGTTGATGATGGGAGAAGAATTATGCTACTTCAGGTATCTTTTTTGAGGTAAACGTACTAGTAGCAATATGCTCAGTAGGTGAGACTTGATTAGTAATTAGTTTAATGGCTGCGACATCTTTAGTAACCCTTTTGATTACTTTTTGAGTTTTATAGTGTTTTTCAATATTTGCTGCATCTGTTATTTGATTGATGATCTTGATTGATTTGGCAAATCTTTTGGTATGCGTGATTCTACCTACATAGTACAAACCAAGACAGTACTTACTACATCCAGATGCTTGAAGTACTTTCATCTTTTTCATCACAGCACCTGTACTACAGTGCTCCGTATTACTTTTGCTTTCTACAATCACAATATCATCCAAACCATAACGAGATCAAGTTCTCATATCTTCAAACTCAAATTCAAAATCAATCGTCACCTTTTCACCACTATCTTTGGCACACAATGTGATTCTTTTGTAGCGAGTAGCAAGTGACGCACTAAGGTCATATGATGGAAGATCTCCATTGAGTGATTCATAAATACCAGCAAAAAATCACTTAGACTCTTCAGTCTTTAGCCCATGTTCAGCCACAGGACACTTATATCTAAACTTACGAGTTACCTTATTCATCTTATGTTTATACTCAAAAAAACATAAATCACTACTATCGGCATAATTTCTTGTTCTGACTTTATTTCTCATTTGATTTCACTGTTCATGCTCATAAAACAAATCATTATTGACGGTATCCATATAGATATTATCATATTGAAAAATCACCTTATCTTTGATCTGCAATATAAAGAAATTATTCTTGATAGCCGAAATAAGTTGATCTGCTTGTTCGTAGTTGATAAGATACTTAGTATCTACTCTCTCCATCAAGGACATGCTACTATTGAGCTGATCGAGAGTAATACTATCAAATCCACTAAGACTGTGCATAAGAGTAGGTTTCATTCGGTATAATAAGGTAACAAATAAATAACAACGCTAATAATACTTTTTCATTTAGTTTGGAGACAACAAATCAATTATAGTGGCAACACTGAAATTTTGCAAATAAATCGTATCATTTTGTAATAAAAAGTTACGAAGCAAAAAATCTTGTAGGAATTATACGCGGTACTATCCTTAGTATAAGGCAATAAATACTAGTTGCATAGGCTATAAAAAACACTAAACTTCTAAGGAAACACTAAATAACCATCAAAGTAGATCTTAATTACAATGTTTACTATTTCATATCAAGGTTATCATGCCCTTTGGGTACAACTTTGTGTGCCCTAAAGGATTAGCTTTGCGTCTTGGAAGTGTTTACCAAAGGCACTAGCTTCGAGTCGTCCTTGAGGACTATCGTGCCGTGTCAACAGTGAACGCATGATAGCAAACCTTACACGATGCCCGAATGGGTGCGCACGATGTAATAGATTACAATGATTATTGAGAACATCGTGAGATTTTGCAGTGTTTCCCTACTAATTTGTTCGTCAGTCTCTCTATCATGTCACAAATCATAATCAAAAATAATCACGAGATACAAGCATTTCGTGAAAGTGGTCAATATCTCAGTGAAATACTACAAACACTTGCACAACACAGTATCGAATGAATAACACTACTTGAGCTTGATCAAATCGCTCAACAATATTGCACACAACACAATATCAAAGCATCGTTTCGTGGACATCAAGGGTTTCCTGCTCATGTGTGCCTTTCTCTCAATGATTGTCTTGTTCACGGCATCCCTGACAAGACAATATTAAAAAAATGAGATCTACTCAAAATCGATATGTGAATCACTCATAACAAAATGATCTCCGATTCTGCAGTATCAGTGGTTGTAGGATGATCCAGCACCAATCCAAAAGCTCAACATCTCAGCACAATCACCAAACAAGCTCTCGACACTTGAATATTACTCATCTGACCATGAGTAAGTATTTATGATCGAGGGAAGCATGTAGAGCAAACTCTTACAAACAATAACTGTAGCATTATCTATTCACTATGTTGACACGGCGTAGGTCGTAAGCTTCGAGAAGCACCGTTTATCTACAATTATGCTGAACAAGAAGCTAAAAAGATCAAATTTCGCTCAGGTATGATTATAGCTCTTGAGCCGATCACCGCTATCACAAGTACTGACTATCGTACCAAAGGAACTAACGACCGAAATTTGTATACGACAGACGGTGACTTGGGCTGTCAGCGAGAATATAGTCTCCTAGTGACGGACAATGGTTGTGATATACTTGCATGAGTTCCAGATATGCTAGTGTAAATTTCCCTTGTATTATCATCATATTCATATACTACTAGACATGAAACAATCATCATTACGTGGATTTACATTGGTAGAATTATTGATCTCAATCGTGATCATCGGTATTTTGACATGAGTAATTTTTAGTGTATATCGTAAGATCTTGGATATTACTTTGAGAGTGGAAAACGAGAAGATTGTAGCCAATGAGATGCTTTTTGCACATCAGACGGTCCAAAATCTCGTCGACAATTATACGGTGGATTATAATACATATAGAACTTTAGGCAATCAAATCGTATGACTTCAGTGAGTAACGACAATATTATATCTCACCGGAAGATGAGGAACTACTATCTATCAATGATCATACAAGATAGAATTAGTGAGCGGAGCAATCCTGCTTACTAAAAACGCTCTCGCTCCGATACCAATCACCGATAATACCAAAGTAATAGTTACTGGTCTACAATTTCAGCTCATACCTTATAACACTACTGGCGCATGAGGTGGGTCTATCCCAATTGGTTCACTCAACTTCCCTACCGTAAGCGACATATATCATCCGGGATTTTGGGTGCGTGGCACCATGGAGCTCAAAAGATACAAACAAAATAGCTACATCTACTCTGTCAGGCAACCGATCCAAAGCTTCTTCAATATTAGATCCTATTAGTTTCGATTACATAATTGAAGTCTGACGCAGATATAGCACCTCTTGCATTTGGGTGCTTTTTTGATAAAATATTCCACAGTAAACGAGTTGGCGAGTGATCCAGAGAATGGGATATTGTAATCCTTCGTATACTCGGAAACCCAAAGACTCAAAAAACTTTTTATCAGTTAATATGTGAATGATGTACGATTTTGATCCACAAAAAGATTATTACACAATATTAGGAGTATCCGAGACTGCGACCGACGAAGAAATCAAAAAAGCCTTCCGCAAATGAGCAATGAAACATCATCCTGACAAATGAGGTGATCAAGAAGAGTTTAAAAAAATCAATGAAGCCAACCAAGTCATCGGTGACGCTCAAAAACGCCAACAATACGACTCTGTCAGAAAATGAGGGTTTGGTGGTATGTGAGGCTGAGCATGAGGGTTTGGTGGTTTCGGAGGTATGTGAGGAGCAGACGTACAGTTTGAGTGATTTGGCGATCTGGGAGATATTATTGAGCAGTTTATGTGAGGAGGATTTGGATGAGCAAGCAAACGCCCTCGCAAAGGTCAGGATATCCAATTATCATTAAGTATTAGTTTTGAGGAAGCATTTCATGGTGTAAGCAAACCAGTCAACTACAGCAAACACGAATATGACTCCAATCAGCAACCCACCAGAGTCACCAAAAAACTCGACGTCAAAATCCCATCTGGGATCGAACACGGTCAATACATCAAATACGGTGGCATGGGAGATGGCTGACGCAACTGAGGTCCTGATGGTGACTTGTTTGTACAGATCTCAATCCAGTCAAGTAAGTATTGGACACGCAAAGGAGATGATATCTACACCACGATCGAAGTAGCAGTACATGATCTCGTCCTTGGAGGAGAATATAGCGTCCCACATCCTGACGGAGATGTGATGGTCAAAGTCCCCAAATACACTCAAGCAAGTGATATCCTTAGAGTCAAAGGTAAGGGGTTTGGTAAATGATGAGTCTTTAGTACTGCAGGCGACCTCATGGTCAGACTCATCATCAAAACTCCCAAAAAACTCTCCAACAATGAAACCAAATTGTGGGAACAGATCAAAGAGATGAGTAAATAGAAAATCATCAATTATCAACATTGTCGATTAAGGAAACGCTGAATAACTATCAAAGTTGATCTTAATTACAATGTTTACTATTATATATCAAAGTTATTATGCCCTTGTGATGCAACTTTGTGTGTTAGAAGCGTTCACTAAAGGCACTAGCTTCGCGTCGTCCTCGAGGACTATAGTACCGTGTAACAGTGAGCACATGACAGCAAACCTTCTACGATACCCGAATGGGTGCACACGATGCAATAGATTACAATGAATTTTATGAACATCGTGAGGTTTTGTTTGTTTCCTTAGAAGTAAAGATATATCTGAGAGATAATAAAATCACAGAAACAATTCAGATAGCAGTAGTATAAACCCGAAGGTTTAAAAATTAGAGGAAACACATTCCTGTAGTCGTCAAATGCACTGCACGTTAGCCTTATAATAAACCTTCAATTTATATATAACAGTGCTGTATTTGACTAGCATTTTGGTACTTTGTTGCAATGACAAAGTACAATAAAGCAAATTTATATTTTATATAGTCCTAAATAAAATTATCGAATACAAATAGATTCTTCACTACGTTCAGAATGAAGAAAAAAATAATCTTTCATCGAAAAAATAATGATAATAGCTATGATATAATCATGAAAAAAATCTCACCCAACAAAATCGAACAATTTCAAACCATGATACTTGATCGATATGAGCAGAAAGGCAGAGTCTTACCTCGAAGACAAAGCAACAATCCCTATCACGTGCTCATCTGTGAGATCATGTCACATCAGACTCAGATCAGCAGAGTCATAACCTATTGGACAAGTTGGATACAAGATCTACCAACGATCCAGGGCGTAGCTCAGCTTGGTACTCCAGATCTGCTCGTACGTCGACAATGACTCGGGTATAATAATCGTGCACTCAGACTACGTGAGACTTGTCGCATCATCAGTGAGGACTACAATGGGATCGTGCCGTCAGATCCAGTGATCCTCATGACACTTCCTGGTATCGGTCGCTATACCGCTCATGCGATCGCGAGCTTTGCCTACGATCTCCCCTATCCAGTCTTGGATACCAATATCAAACGTGTATGGTTTCATCACTATCCTGAGACGATGAATATGAAAGAGTCTGACTTGATCAAGTTTGCCTCGCAGTTTATCCCTCAAGACCAATCCAAACTCTGGCATAGCGCTCTCATGGATTATGGAGCGATCGAACTCCCCATGCATCGCTCCAATATCCGTATCAATGCCAAACAATCACCGTTTAGATGATCTACCAGATGGGTCAGATCATATAGTATCAAACATTGTCTTACTCATGGAGCTACCCAGAAACAAGTGTTATATGATCTATATGCTAAACCTCGAGACTATGATCAGTCTCAGTATGAGGAGATCATATCGAAGATGATTACAGATGGTCTAATTACTGAACAAAACAACTTGATCAATATAGTGAGGTAACTTGATCTAATCGTATTCCTCCAATCCCACAGCAACCATCCAATCAGTCAGAACAATGTCGTCCCAGAGATGATAAGTCATAGGTACCCCGTTTCACGGAACTATAGAAATCGAGATTGCGGACGGAAATAGAGTGTGAGCGACACATTGTATGATCACGACCCTCACCCGGCTTCGCCACCCTCTCCCGAAGACGAGGGTACGATCCATCATTCACGCATTCACTGATCCAGCAGAACACAATCACAATAATAACTTCCTTTTATCAAATATTTTGTAATTTTTTCTCTAGTGAAGGAATCGATTGTTGTATTGTCTTCCACAAAATATCTATATCTACTCTATGGTAGCTATGTACAAGAAAATTTCTCATTTCAGTCATTTCCTTAACTGGTAATGCAATATTATAGGGTTGATATTCGTATTTTTTGATCGTATTGGAGAGTTCTCATAGTTGTGTCAACACTGTGATACAAGCATCTCTACACATCTCATCATCGCAAAACTGTTCGTATGTTACTCAATCCACATAACGATGAAGTTTCATAATCATTTCTAGCATTCGCTTGATATGCTGTGGAAGTTTGGAATCATATTCGTTTAGTGAACGCTGCGAAACCATCAAAGTAGATTATTATTATAAAGTTTATAGTTTACTATGAGAGTAATCTTTATGGTGTGAGTAGCATACTCCAGGAGACACATGATAGCAAACCAAATATGATAAATATATTACAATGATTATTGAGAATATCATTAGGTTGTATAATGTCTCCTTACCATAACGCCAATCTTGTCGATAAAATTTCCTGCTCTATATCTGGATGGATGTGCTTAGCAGATACAAGATCTACTGGTACTCATACGATTTCTTTGATCGTCGCTACCGCACCAAAAAAGGCAAATCCACTTTGATCCACTGAGTCATCAATCTCGTATAATAGATCAAGATCACTCGTGTCAAGTTCGTTATTTTTGGCTCTACTACCAAATATCCACAAGTGTTTAATACTTAAACTATTAAGTATCTGTTTAGTTTGAGGAGATTTGAGTTTAGTAATGATATCACTTTGTGAAGACATTCTGATACAGTAACATAATAAAATATACCTCTACTATACACTCTTATTCTATGATTGCAAGTGAGGTGGATGTTTACGCTTCCTCCTCCAATCCCACAGCAACCATCCGATCAGTCAGAACAATGTCGTCCCAGAGATGAGAAGTCATAGGTAAAACCAAGATTGCGGACGGAAATAGAGTGTGAGCGACACATTGTATGATCAGTCTGGGTTGGGAGTGATCCATCATTCACGTAATCATTGATCCATATATGTTTCTATCTTTCCTTCTGTTGGTGTAATGACCGATAGATCAATCTTCCATCCATTGGCATAATCATACACCATCTCATGTGTATCATCTCGCAGTGGCGCA
>Ga0209284_10002634_pt1 | contig 23910 bp, 16 predicted proteins | sample FRY03_FD_187211 | JGI IMG/M metagenome (GOLD analysis project Ga0209284, IMG submission 187211) | Freshwater microbial communities from Lake Fryxell liftoff mats and glacier meltwater in Antarctica - FRY-03 (SPAdes) (version 2) | ecosystem: Environmental > Aquatic > Freshwater > Ice > Glacier...
TTCGCCGCGCGCTCATCCTTGCCCACCTTCTTCACCATCAACCCGTACTCAACGTTTTGTTGCACACTCATGTGCGGAAACAACGCGTAATCCTGAAACACCGTGTTGACATTGCGCTCAAACGGCGGTCTAGCTGTCACATCTTGCTCGCCCAACATCACAATCCCCGAGTCGCTGCGTTCAAACCCCGCGATCAATCGCAGCACCGTCGTCTTGCCCGACCCCGACGGCCCCAGTACCGAAAAGAACTCCCCCGCCTGCACCGCCAAGTCAACGGGGTGCAGCGCAATCACATCGCCAAATTTCTTGGATACCCCCTCGAGGGTCACCGAACTACCGCTACTGGCTTTATTCACGCCCCAACACTAACCCTGTGCGAGTGTCGGCTTCGTCGTTGTAATTTGGGTGGATATTTACGCTGCGGCTATACCGCCTACGGTCAGTCTTCAGTCAAAAGTTCTCATCAATCTCTACAAGGTCAACTGTCCGCGATATCGCAACTCCAACCTCATTTTGAATCATCAACTCTGCAAGTTTCTCCTCGTCGATGCGAATAACCCGAAATTACTGAGCCACTAGATCGGCATCCTGATAGGCGTTAACACTAAATGATCAGACCTTGCCCTAATTGATTTCGCAACTCTTGTTTCCGAATCAAACTGCGCACATATTCAACAGCGGTATCAACGTTGAAGATACGGAAGCCAAATTCCGAGACAAAAGTCTCGCCTCGTTTCAATAATCGCCCATCATTGGTTATCAATCCGTCATATCCATATCGAATCGATGTTGCAATATGCATCGAGTCTCGAAGGTCGTGCATCTGATTGCGTTCAGAATCTGACCGTACGACGACGATTTCTTTCACTCGATCCAATCGCTGAACGTCGTTTTCGCTTGCTGCTACAGAATGATTAAGCCGAGAGTGACCGAGGACTACCGGCCCGTGGAGTTCCAGATACGGCACACTTGCGAGAAAATACCCATCAACCATCTCGTTCTTTGGTGGGTCCAATTCTGTATCAACAACGTCAGACCTTGCAAGCGAAACGCTGAATTGTTCAACTAGATACTGCAGTTCTCGATACTTGTCCGGAAATTTCGACCATTCAATTACTTCACTCGTATCCAATACAAAGCGTGCGACTGTGTGTGGTGTACCGAATCCAGTGGGCTTCATCAAAAGTACCTATGCCGCAACTTCCGCTATGTCAGATACCACTGACCCCGCCAATTTTCGTGCAATCGCTTCTCGATCTTTCAGCGATTTTTCAAGTTCGTCGCAAAGCGCCATGAGTAGATCAACCTTTTCGACAATTCGTTTCTGCTCAGCAATCAGAGGCACGGGTACATCCAGGGACTTTATTGAACTAAGATTAAGTTCCTGCTGATTCGTTGTTCCCGAAGTCAAATCACTGATCCTGGACTGAACACCTGGTGAAGCTGTCCACGACCAAAGAAATCTCGGATCCATCCCGGGCGCTCGTAAAACTGTCACGTGAGAGTCTGCAACGACCTGATCGAACTCGCTTGATTCTACATAAATAGCCGTTCGACCCACAGTGCCAGTTCCAGTTGAATTCCACAAAATATCTCCTGACCTCAGAAAACGATCATCGCTATAAGACGCCAAACTTTGCGGATCAATAAATCGTGCCTGCGTGATATCAAATCCAGACCATCGAACGCATTTTTGAGAAACAACTGGAAAATTACTCCTAGCTACATATTTTGGCCCCTTTCCACGCTGTATGTACACACAAACGTCAACCAATTTCGAAACGCCCCAACTACGGGGCAAACCAGATTTAGAGTCAAATTCTGTCACTTGATTATTAGTCAGATTTCCGCGTATGGCGAGGTCAAGGATGAGAGAGCGAAGCGAGGCGATGCTTTCAGGGGTGTCCGCGATGGTTATCCAATTTTCGTGAATGCGTTTCCAGGCCGTGTTCAACTCATCAGTAGTTGATGCCGTAGAAATTGCATCGATTGAAGAGGCTCGCGCAGCCACTCTTAAATCATCGCGGAGTTTCTTTTTCTGTTCGAGTTCGTCACATAGCGTCATAAGTTCATTTACTTTGGTGATAATGCGCATTTGCTCAGCCAACGGCGGAACCGCGTGAATACTCGCCTTCGCGTCCTTGGTTCCAAGTCTCGGCATCTTCATTCCATATGACTTTTCATCCACATACGCCAAAAAATTTGGACTCTTGAGAGAAAGTCGCAACCAGAAAGAACCGATGCCTAATTTCGGAACTATCGGAACTATTTCTGTTGTGCAATAACCCTGCAAATCTGCTACTAAAACTTTATCTAGGTACGGACGCAGTTTCCCATAAAGAACATCACCAACCTGAAAGCGAGCTTTATTACTCTTTGTTTGTCGATGTGATGCAAACACACGAAAGTTGAGTCGACCAGAGGTCTTTTCGATGTCCTCTAGATCAAGAATCCAGTCTGTTGGTATAATCTGGTTGGGTAGGACGTTTCCGCGACCGCCGTAATCAGCAATATCTTCCAGCTTGCACCAAACCCAATTCTGCGGAATTACATACAATCCATCTACTGGCAAAAAGACAGGCTTCTTTTCTGTAGGAATTTGTTCAACGAGCTTGCCGCGTACGGCGAGGTCGAGAATGAGGGAACGAAGTCGGGCTATTCCGCCAGGAGCGTCAGCAATAGTTCCAAAGTTATCAAAAAAAGTTTTTGTGTCCATTTCACTTACCCAGTGATTGTTCGAGGCTTGCTTTCAGACGATTCTGAATCTCTGAAACGCTCTTCACGGCATCGGCAAATAAGGCAAGTAGTTCATCGGGATCATCATGTGATTCAGTTGGTGTATTTGGGTTCTTGATATCAAGGTTGTAACCACGTTCGACAATGTCTTTGATTGGAACTTTCCATGCCTGTTCCGTTTCCTTACGCTTTTCCCACCATTCCTTTTCAATATCAAATTCGGCAACACGCATTGGCTTTGTCTTGCTGTATGCCTTTACACCGGCTGGTAACGGATGCTCGTAGTACCAAATGTGCTTCGTGGGTTCACCCTTTGTAAGAAAGAGAACGTTAGTAGCGATGTTTGTATAGGGAGAGAACACAGTTTTAGGAAGTCGAACAATGGTGTGTAAGTTGCACTCTTCAACAAGTTTCTTTTTGATTCGCGTCTTGATTCCCTCACCGAACAACGTTCCGTCTGGCAGCACTATTGCAGCACGCCCGCCATCTTTTAAGAGTTCCATTACGAGAACAAGAAATAGATCCGCAGTTTCGCGTGTACGGAACTCTGCAGGGAAGTTGTTCTCGATTCCATTTTCCTCGACGCCACCGAATGGCGGGTTGGTAATAACTACATCAACTTGATCTTTCTTGCCGTAGTCCCTTAATGGGCGGGCCAGGGTGTTGTCGTTAAGGATGTTTGATGGCACTTCAATGCCGTGGACCATCATGTTGGTTGCACATAAAACATGAGGAAGTGGCTTCTTTTCAACTCCTTTGATGCTGTTCTTGAGCGACTTCAGTTGCGCGGGAGTTTTGACCTGTTTCTTCATGTTCTCGAATGCGCACGTAAGAAAGCCACCCGTTCCGCATGCGGGGTCAAGAATGATTTCGCCAAGTTGCGGGTTCACCATGTCGACTGCGAATTGAGTGACTGCGCGTGGGGTGTAGTACTCGCCAGAATTACCAGCATTTTGCAAATCTTTGAGAATTTGCTCGTATATATCCCCAAACAAATGCCTTGTTTCAACTGAGTTGTAGTCAATATCTAGATTGATCTTGTTGATTACCTGACGAAGCAACGTGCCCGTCTTCATGTAATTGTACGCATCGTCAAAAACACTGACGAGTAGCGCGCCACGCTCACGCGCCTGCCCAGAATATGGTGTGAGGTCTAAATCTTTCAGCTGTGGGAAGAGTTTGTTGTTGATGAAATCAATTAATGCTTCACCAGTCAGGGCGTCTTTTCCAATCGTCTCTGCATCCGCCCATGCCTCCCAACGAAGATGCTTTGGTGTTGGGGACTTATACTCTGAATCCGAAAGCTCAGTCTCGAGTTCAAGGTCGCTGTAGATCTTTAAAAACAAGATCCATGCGAGTTGACCGAGGCGTTGGGCGTCTCCATCGACACCTGCATCTTGACGCATAATGTCTTGAATGGATTTGATGGTGTTAGAAAGCGACATGAATCTCCGTTAGCTAGGCCGATGCCGCATACAGCGCATCTTCGAGGGTTTGGATTGCGTTTAGGTACTCATCGCGCCCGCCAAAGCTTTTGACGAGTTCTATGGGGGTGCCAATTTCTGTGAATGGAACTAGTTTTAAGACATCGATTGTGTCTATCGAGTCGAATCCTTGGTCTGCATATTTGTCGAGCAAAATACCTAGAACTTGACGTGCCTTTTCACCGTACTTGGTGAAAACGTCACGTTTCTTAACCCCATCGGCACGCTCCTGGCGCGTTAGCGCAGGCTGATCGAATGCAACGTGGCAGATGAGATCAAACGGGTCGATTTCACGACCAACTGCTTCTTCCAGGGCGTCTAGAACAACACCTCGTTCAAGAAGTTCGTCCAGAATGACTTGTTTTCGTTCTGCTTCACGCCATCGCTTACGGAACTGTTCGAGCGATGTAAATTCTTGACCTACAGCTTTACGGGTGAAGTCTTTCAGGGATTCGGTAATCAGTTTTCCATCTTTGTCATAGTACTGCACTCGTTCGGCGATGACTTTGAACTTGACTCCACTGACTACGAACTTGATCGAGGGTTCATCATCCAGATCCTCGGGGTTGAATTCGTCACCGCCTTCAAGAATTTCACCGATTTCTTCATCATTATTTTCTGTCCAGTCTTCGCCATCGATGATCACTTCATCGCCGCTGTCGCTGATCTCTTTTATTACAAGTGGTGGACCGTCCCAATCAGGGTCTGCAAACAGTTCTGTTGCTTTTCTAAAATCTAAGATGGTGAAGAAGTACTTTCCGTAGTCGGGTCGCAAGCGCGTTCCACGGCCAATTATTTGTTTAAACTCCGTCATTGACTGGATGCGCTGGTCAAGCACAATGACATGGCATGTCTGTGCATCTACGCCAGTAGACATCAGCTTTGATGTCGTGGCGATCACTGGATACGGCCGCTTCGGATCGATGAAGTTATCGAGTTCTGCTTTTCCTTCGTTATTGTCACCAGTGACTCGCACGACGTACCGAGTGTCTTTTTTGACTTGCTCAGCGTTGAGAGGGTCGTTCACGATTGCTTGGCGCATTCGCTCTGCATGATCAATATTGCTGCAGAACACGATGGTCTTATCCATTGGGTTGCTGTCGTGCAAGAACCGACTAATTCGGTGCGCAACAGCTTTGGTGCGTTCTGGAAACACTATGGCCCTATCGAAGTCCTTTTGGTTGTAGATACGGTCATCGATCAGGTTCCCATCATCGTCAACCATTCCCGCTTCAGGCCTCCAGCCTTGGAGATCGTGATCGAGTTCAACACGTATTACTTTGAATGGCGCAAGGAATCCGTCATCTATGCCCTGTTTTAAGGAATAGCTATAGACCGGCTCACCAAAGTACGTGATGTTTGAGACATACTTGGTCTCTTTCGGTGTTGCAGTCATTCCTACTTGGATGGCAGAGTCAAAATAATTGAGAATAGTTCGCCAACTTGCATCATCTGCAGCGCTACCACGATGGCATTCGTCAATGACTATCAGGTCAAAAAAATCCCGTGGGAACTTGTCATATATGGATTCTTGGTCTTCCCCGCCCATGATGGCTTGGTACAGCGCTAGGTATACCTCGTACGACGTGTCGACCTTGCCGTTGTCTTTGTCGACAAGTGCGCGATTGAGCTTTTTCATCACATTGCCAAATGGCTTGAAATCGTTCACCATTGTTTGGTCAACGAGAATATTTCGATCAGCGAGAAAAAGAATTCTCTTAGCAGTGCCGGTCTTCCACAAGCGCCAGATGATGTTGAATGCTGTGTACGTCTTGCCAGTACCAGTCGCCATCGCAAGAAGTACCCGGCGCTGACCGCGCGCGACTGCTTCAATTGTTCGGTTAATAGCTAACTGTTGGTAGTAGCGAGCTGCTTTGTCGCTCGTGTCTTGATGGTTCGGACTCGTAACAAGACTCTCAACGCTCGCGTTAAGACCCTTCCATTTCATATACCGATGCCAGAGTTCATCAGGGGTTGGGAACTCATCAAGTGAAATTATGGTTTCAACTTTTTCAGCAATACCCGTCTTGTCGTGGAATAAAAATCCATCTCCATTGGATGAGAACACAAAGGGCACATCGAGAGCGACCGAGTAGCCGAGTCCTTGCTGCATACCCGCACCCAAAGAATGGTTGTTGTCCTTTGCCTCAATTACCGCGATTGGGAGATTGGGTTTGTAGAAAAGAAGGTAGTCTGCGCGTTTTTGCTTGCCTCTGGCCACCAATTTGCCTCGCACGATGATGCGTCCATCGGTGAATGCATATTCTCGGCGCCACTGGCTTTGGCTCCAACCAGACTTAACAAGGGACGGTGTAATAAAGCGGTCACAAATATCTGATTCACTCAGCGATTTCTTGCTCATTTCAACCTCCCCACCGTATGCAGATCATTCATATTGTACTTGATGGGTGTTTCAGGACGTTTGGGACTGATGCCTACTTCGCCAAGCGATTTCAGTGTCCATCCTGATGGCACGTTGTGTTACACGGGCCCGCAAGGCCATAATCCTCGCGACGATTATGGCCAGGTGCGCCAGATAGGGCTTGCGCACGTTCGCTGAGTGCTCACTGAGTTTCGGTCTTCCACTGAACCACAACTAATGATTTAATACCACCGAATGCATTTCGACCATCAACTCAACTTTACTCCATTGACTCAATATCGCTATCCTCAAATTCTTCATCTTCAAACAATTCTGGATCGTCTTCGCTGCGATTCTTAAGTACTTGCTTACCCATTGCGTTAGACACCAGAATACTTAATTTCGTTAATCTACTTTCAAAAAATTTTTCGAAATCCGAATCTACTAATGTCAAAACATCAATGTAATGTTTTTCCATCATGTCCGCTAAGTCGGTTTCGCTAAGCTCCGACTCGCGTCGAATCTGGGCTAAGTAAATTTTGGGCGATTTTCCACCTAGACGGATATTGGTTCGCTTGCTCAAGGCAGTTTTGTTCACGATGCTTTCTTGCCTTACGCGATCAATTGCATTCTCTTGGCACCACTTTTTCGGAAAGATATGATGCAAGTCAAGCTTTAGATTTATGAAATTACTCGCACTCGGGGCAACGTTTTCAAGCCAATCCAGGCCGCCAGACTGCATTAAAAGAGCGAAGATCCCTTTATAGGCGGCAGAATTTCTGGTTCGAAGGGTTATAAGTCGACGATCACCGAATATTGCATCCTCAACAGTGCCAGGCTGACTCCCGCCATTGACCCATTTTGGCACTTGTTCAATATCTCTAGCAAAACGCGTCTCATTAGCGCCACCGTAAAGTTCACCAAGAACGCCACACCAATACCATTGACGGATCTTCTTATTCACTGCATATGGCATCAAGTCGCCGATTAGAACCCGAATTGCCGCAAGTGGTATTAACTGTGTTCGGTACGGTAAGTCTTTGCCTGTAAAAATTGACAAACCATGCAAAAAATCTGCACAATCTAGCAACGCTAATGTAATTAATTCTGCCCAATCTTGATAGTCAGACAGTTTAATTTTAAGAACATCAACTTTTTTACATGATACGCCTGGAATTTCTGACTCCTCACCAGAATGATTTTGCTTTCGTTTAAGAGTTGCTAGCAATGAAACGACTTGAAGGAAGTCCACACTGTCAAAGGTTGCTAATACTGATCTTTTTTTTAAACGAGCATGCCGCTCGTCCCAATCGTCCTTCAACCTGAAGCCGCTCATCGCAAATGTTGCAGTTAACAATTCAAACACGTTAAGCGCAACGCCCCCTGTATTGACTCTCTCGAATACCGTACAAACGGCATCTCTTGAAGTGTCTTTTGACAATACAATTGTTGGAACAAGGTATTTCGTAAAATTTTCAAGAACCCCAATCTGAAATTGAGAAAAGAATTCAACTTGTGACGCTGGGTCATTGCCAGCCCTCATAAATTCCACAAGCCATTGCGTAGTCCGCGCACTATCGAAAACTAAATTGATAGGGAACATTCTCGACTGACACTCTTTCGTTGTAGTCGAATAGTCATTCACGATTGTTCTGCCAAAGTCTTCTCGCGTGATCCGATTGGATGGGATACCTACTATCGCATCCTCACGATTTGCCGACTGATCCAGAGCCATTCGCATATCTATGTAATAAAAATACTCAAGCTTTTTCTTCCGTGAATCCTGGGTCTTAACTGGTTCCAATGAAAGCAACGACTGATACAAAGACGTAAGTCGCTGTTGCCCATCTAACAATAAGCGTTCTGGTTTCTTTGTAGCCGTTTTAGGGACGCCAGAAATCAACTCAACAGCAAAATTAAGTTCGGCACCAACCTCGAGAAGCATTATAACCCCAACAGGATGGCCAAGAGAGATAGAGGACAATAGGCCACGAATTCGATCATTATCCCACTTCCATTTACGCTGGAAATCTGGGAGTTGAATTTTCCCTGATTCCGCACTCTTAAGCAACTCGCTGAGAGGTGTATCTGGGCTTTCAAATGGCATTGCTTGCCTCCGATGTTCAAATACAGTACTTGTCGTCAATCTCACTCTTAAAATTTAATGTCTTTAGATCGCCCACATTTAACTCACACCGCTACGTCATGTGTACAAAATGCAACTGAACGCTTAAGACCAAAAAATACTCGCATGAAGCACCCTACAGCCCCTTTTAGGCGCCTATTTCTCCGAGCGACTTCACCGTCTACTTTCCTTTGGGAACCTCAAATCCCCAAATTACTTGATCATTTGGAAAACCAATGCAATTTTGCAATCGCCATTAGGGAACTGAGGATTTTCCGGTACAACAATCCTGCCCAAAACGTTGTGCCTATTGGTGGCGCTGAATCTAGGAGCGGATCCAGCACCAATGGATTGGCCACGATAACTGATGTGACTTGCTCAACAAATACAGTACGACCGCGAACGTGGCACGCGGACCAGGCGTTCAGATCCCAGTGCTTGCCATTTCGGCTCAGAACAATGAGCGCCACGGGTTGGCGGTCGTTCCGAGCAAATTCCTTGATCGAATCGAGATCGGTCTGGCTGGCCGTCTGTTGTTCAGGATGCGTATGCCAATCGCCGACGTACCCCACAGAACTGCCAGACGGAAGATTCTTCACGTACGCATCGAGTGCAAAATTTGCCTTGCCCTGACTACGGACATAACTTGACCGTGTTGCCCACCTTGATCGAACCTCAAGCATTTCGACCACGTGAATCCCGTCTGAAGTGCGCCAGCCCGCGAGTATTCCGCCAGTCTCCCTGGGCAGTGAGTGGATCGCGGCAGTCACGCCAGAATCTCTCGCGCTCTGGAGCACGCTAACCAGTCGTTTAGGCATGTCGGCCAGTCTTAATGCGTATTCGCGTCCAAGTCCCGCACCACCGCCGGTAATGACCGCGACCTTACCGGCGTCAATATTCGCAAATTCTTAAGACTCTTGAGGTGTCAGCTAGTCGATGTCAGAGCAATACTTGAGGGCTACTTCATCCCCATCCACTTGCCGAGTTTATTGCGCCGCCCTGCACGCGTGAGTGGGATGCCTGTTGCTTTGGCGATCTTGCGCTTGGCTTTGGTGACCCCTAACGCGCGCTTCCATGAAAACGAAATTCCTGGTCCGAGTTTCATAATCCATTCCCCATTCTTCGGCTGTCTAAAGGTCAGCCTAGACCTCGCCTTCAATGAAGTCGTTGTCTAAGTAGATTTCATGGATCGGACTGTTCTGTCTTCGAAAAGGTGACAGGACAAAGCGCGAAATGGCAACTGCTAGCCACAAAAATCTTTGCTATTTGAATCGGCCTCAATATACAAGTCCTGGCGAGGGTGACGAGCGTAGCCGTCGCGACTGTCGTATCTAGCAATCGCGTAACCATCTTTTATAAGTTCAAAACCGGCATCCAATGCGCCAACATCGACATAGCGGAGCAATCGACCGTATTTGTCTCGGTCATCAGGAGTACCACGACTTAAAATAACGGTCTTCCCAGAAAGCAAGACAGCTAGTGCGTCACTAGATTCCACGAAACCGCATTTACCAGTCTCAGGTGTATCAATCCCGATGAATCTGACCTTCTCTTTGACGCCGACAGACGAAATTACATGGATTGTGTCACCGTCTACTATTTTGCTAACGGTCCAAGACGTTGACTTATTATCAAGCTTTTCGGTTTGGTTATTGCTTGAATTGCTACATGCGCCTAACGACGCGGCAAAGAAAGCAAGTAGAACAACCCACCCCGACGGACTGTCGACGCAAAGAGGAAACTCCACCCTCCTTGGATTCCATCTCATAGGTTAAATCCCCCAGCGAGATGCACTTCAATGGCACCGAGTACCCGCTCATAGCTCTTCTTCAAGTCGCGCATCAGTTCTAAGGACAGCGTGTCCTCAGGGACAACATTACCGAGCTGCTCGCGCCAGGGAATGCTCTCAAGCGGCTTTACGCTTACCTTGCCGTAGCGGTAGATGTTGGCCATGAGATAATCGGCCATTTTCCTGGTACGTTCCTGCGCCGTTGATGCAGCCATCTTCTGGGCCTCTGCTTCATCAACAACTGGTCGCTGATGTTTACCGGTTATCAGAAAGTGCTGACAGGAACCATTTAATTCAAAGCTTTCTGACGCTAGGTCATCGCTCATACCAAGACTAATTAGTTCTCGATATGCACCAGATGCCTCGTTCTCATTGAGCGGTACATCTGCGAAACAAAGCACCATTGACTCAAGCAACGCCGAAAGCAAGTTCCCGATGCTCACTCACGTGAGCAACCGCTTAGGGAACTCGTAGATTTCCTCAACTCCTGAAATTCTGTTTATAGATTCGGTTTCTGCGGTGACATAGCCAAGCATTTTTCCCATAGTGAAGCCAGGAATCGCCACCCATCTCAATTCATTTGGATACTGCATCAAACCCGGGGCGACTCATACAGCCCAACAAGACCTAGTTCAGAACCAGCCGCGCTTATTAATCACATAAGTATGAACAAACTCTTCGTCGCTCTTCGTCAAGTAAATGATGCCTTCCGCGAGACCAATCACGCCAAAAATTATTCCTGCCAAACCACAAGTCAGGATTGTGACGAGAAGCATAATGAGCCCTTCCTTCCTGTAACCAAGCACAAACTTATGAATTCCAAGCGCGCCTAACAGAATCCCACAAATACCTGCAGCTATTTTCTTTGAGGCGTCCGGCTGCTTTGCGTTATTGAATCCCCCAAAGGTTGGATCTGGAAAGTTCGACAAACTTTTCTCCGTTTCTATTTCATAAAAACTTATCATAGTTCTGGTACATGCCAGAACGTAACCACTGACCGGGCTCCCAAGGCAACAGCCGTCCAAGCCAAAATATAAACACCGCCATGCTGAGTGTGCGTATGGTCAGAGTGAAATAATTTTCCACTTCTAGTCGTTTCCCAAGAACGACACCCACTGACGCGGTGACAGCACAAAGAACGATGACTGTCACCAATAGAAGGTTTTGATCAATCGCTGACTTGAAATTGCCCTGTGACAACGCAGAAAGACATCTGACGGACCCGCAACCAGGACAGTCAACTCCCGTTAGTGCTTTGATCGGGCAGGATGGAATGATTTGGGCGATCGAAGTGAACCTAAACAGTGCAAATATGCCACCGACAAGCGAAATTAATCCTGCGTACCGAAAACGGGAGAAATTTTGCAGTCGATTAATCGCCTGCATGAGTTAATTACCAAATTCGCTTGAAGATAGTTGTCATGAGCATAAGCAGAACAATTACTACTGCAACGATGTCTACCGTATAGACGCGTTGTGAGCTGATTGTTCGCCTACCAATCAAACTCACACTCTTGTTTTGGCCACCAGACGTAAAACTCATTACTCCAAGGATCAAAAGTGCGATAGAGGACACAAACACCACATACAACGGAAGGCCTATGTCGACGGAGGCCCACTGCTCGACATTTCCAGGAATAAGCCACGCCAACGCCTTTCCACCTCCCCAGAGAAAAATTGCATACATTGCGGTGATTAATGCGATCACAATTGAAGCAACACCAGCTATTTTCATCATTACAGAACGTTGAATCATGATCGCTGCAATCCACAACCCCACGTTTAACCAAAGAACAATAACTAGCAATTGGCTTCCAAAAAGAGAATCGCCCGAAACTATTGCGCGCATTTCTGCATTCTCACTTGCTAAAACCATCCATTGTAAATGCATGTTGATGGCAATAACAATCAAAGGAACCAGTGCCACGACGGGGAGAATATTCAATGAAGTACTGGGTGAGTATTTACTCATTGGCGGAAATTGTCGAACAACCATAAATGCAAGCGCCAAACTTGCAATCACCGTTATGGGAACACCACTACCCTGCGAAACAACAGACTTGGTCAGGTCTAGCCCTGCAACGCTCATTGAAGGCAGGAAAGCACCGACCAGACCCAGCATGGCTGATGAAATTGCCGCCATCCACCCAAGTGCTGTTACGGCAAGACTCATCACGGTGTATCCAACACGCCTGCTAAACAATGTGACCACTGCACCGATAAGTGCAAACAAGAATACTGTCATCACAACGCTTGTTCCACTTTTTATATCAAGCAAACTGTATTCACGAGCCTTGCCATCGAATCCGCGAATTGTAACCCACGGTAAAACACTTCCCCAGATAACCGTTGCCGCAAGAACCATAGGAAGCAGCGGTCGAAGCGTTGTCACTACTTCATGATCTGATGCGGAATCAACTTCAGTTAATTGTCCGAAATCTAAATCCCCACCTGAGAAATTCACACTCATGAAAACGGATCCCACGATGGGACCTGATTGCCAAGCATTCCCGCACTACCAATTTGAGATCTCTCCATGGTTAACCTCGGCTTATCGCGCTTTTCCAGGAAACCAACAAGAATCGTGATCAAAAACCCCAATGGCCCCAAAGTTGCGCCTATCAAAGACGCCGTCTTCATTGGGATATTGAAAAATGCACCAATAATCATGGATAAACCCGTCCAACCACCTATCCACACCATTGTGATCAAAAATATGGTGATGTATAGAAGAATTCCAATCATGCCATTACACGAGTCGATCTTCCGTTGGACGAACCTTCGGAGCGCTTGGGATGACAATTTCATCGCTATCACCTTCAAAACCTCGCAAAATTTCGAGTGGAACAATTGGCCCCGAAAGTTCAACTCGCCAGGCTGCCGCCGTCAATTCGATACCAGGCTTAACTTGAATCTGGCCCGTTTCAGTATTGTGCGTTCCGGGTTGAGGAAGAATCAATTCTGGTTCTAAAAGCCGATGGCTTGGATATTTGTCAGACACCAGATCGGCTGGGAATGGAACACGGCTACTTGATTGCGCCGACAGACCCTCGAGAAAACTCGAAACCATTTGCCCATTCAGCGCAGAGCCAAGGCCAGTCACTTCAACCTTTGCCAGCAACTGGTCCAAAGCGGTAAGCCGTAAATCTTCTGCGACCTGCTCTGCTTTTCTTGCTACTAATTTTCTCTGCAAATCCCCTGCAACGATTCTACGTCGAAGATCTGCGCGCGGATAATACACATCATCATCCGAAAGTGGTCGTTTCCCAACGACGCTTTGCGCCGAGGAATTGTCAGCCTCTGGAAGAATATTGTCTCCGGTAGTTGTAAGACGAGCTGTTTCGTAATCCGTTTTCCACTCATCTTTCAGTACGTCCAAAATTTCCATTAACCAACCACCATGGATGGTTTGGCGACGCGCGTTAAGGAACAGTTGCATTCTTTGCTTGTCATCTGGACGAGACTTACCCAAAATCATCGCAGGAGGACGAGTCACGTCTTCAACGCCAAGTTTTAAGGTCGGAAAACCGATCTCTTTGCCAAATGGAACATGGACAATTTCGCGAACTATGGTCTGCCAGTCTTCGAATTGATCTCTTACCGATGAAAGACGAACTATTTCGAAAATTGCATGCTTTGCTTGCTCGTAGTGTCGCTCATATTCGAACATCGCCAACTTCATTGCATATTTTAAACGCACTATCTCCCGTGCCATAAAGATCATTCGAACAATGAATGCCGAGAAATAGCTCGTGATAACTATAGTCAGCAGGATCAGTGGAAGAAGGCTGAGGAAAATGCTTACAAACGCCGCAATTAGCACCAACACCCCTACAAGCAAGCCTCTCCTCGTCCAGGTTCTAAATTTCTTACGTGCCTTGGCTGCTTCTTCGTCAATTTCTGGCGCAGATTCCAAATATTCAAGACATTGAGAAAGCAAACTTCTGGCGGAAACGATTCCGCCAACAATTGATTCGCCAACTCTCCATAGCAATGAGCCAGAACGTAACGCCTTCCATTCAAGGAAGCGTTTTTCCGTTTCTTGAACTTTTGTAGCGTAAAGATCCGAGTCGGCCGGAAGTGCTAACGCTTTTCGGGCACAAATTCTGCCTACATGAACGATTTCGTTTGATGGAGTATGTAGGTATGCAAAACCATGGTCAAAGGTTGTTCCGCAATGATCACAACTTTGATTGATCCTCCAATAACCGTTTGTAATGGGATACGTATTTATAGCACCGTCGTATATTTTGTTCGCTCCAGCAAACTCACTTAGCAGCTCTGGCCGTTCACCCTGATAGTACGAGGTGATCGGCGTGTATTCCGTCGGATCAAATTTTGGATGAGTTGGTTTATGTCGGTGCTGCTCTGGCTCAGTTGATTGTATTTCAGGCCTTGTAACTGTAGGTTCTGGCGTGCCTATTTCGCTTGCACTATCAGCCGCGCTTGCCCCTGTTTCGCCAACAACAATTTGAGGAGTTTCATTAGGTGGGATCTCCGATGAAGCTGGGCCAACTGCTCTTTCCTGAGCAAATTTGACGATCTCTTCCGCCCTCTTTCGAGCAGACTCAACACGAGCAGCAACCTCCAATGCTTTGCGTTGCTTGCGTCGCCGTCCCCATCGCACTTTTTTATTTGGTTGTTGGGAAAGATTAGACCTTTGGGTAATAGAACTCAAACTATTTCCCGAAACTAAATCGCCATCAGCGGAAACTGGAAGTTCGCCTCGCATTTTTTCGAGGCGAAATTGCATAGCCGCTGCCTTCTCAAGATCCATTGGGCCGACGCCCTTAAAGGAGTCGTCTAAATTGAGAACTGATCTTTCAAAGTCACTGACTTCAAATGATTCATCCGCAGGTGACGGGCCAATTGTAAGCGGATTTGTGTAAACCAATCGACTTGAACCGCGAACCGGTGCAGGAACTTCTGACGGGAAGCGTCCACCGTCAACCGAACTCATCGAAACTCGCTGTAAAGCTTCCCAAGCATCGGCATCACCAATTGGATCAATTTCTGTGCCAAGGTGAAGCCCGCGAATCGCAATCAAAATTTCTTCATTGTCGAAATAGTCTGATGAAGGATCAAATCTTACAAGGATCTGAGAGTTTGCACCGAACGTTGTCTTCTGAACAAACTCTTCAATTTCTCGTTTAACTTTTTCTACAAAAGCCTTTGGGATACTCTCCAATGCGTTCACAAACTCTTCAAAGAAAAGCTTTACCGACTCCCAAATCCCTATCCGTATTGGACGCTCCTTCTCCGGCGACTTCCAATCTAAAAACTCAAACTTGCCTACATGGCATAACGCCACAACTGTTTTTTCTGGAATGGTGCTTCCTGGAGGAACTGCCAACACATTTGGAACGTCGGACGGGATAGACCATGGACCGGACGCAGGAAATGCGCCAGAAAGAACTTCGTCAGTAAGTCGCCCTGCGTTAACCACACGCAGATATACACGACCGATCCGAATTGGTCTGAATTCGGTATTCACATGATCTGTGATTCCAGATACAAGTGCGCTTGTTTGCCAGACAAAACCGCCAGAAGTCACAAGGCTCAATAGTCCAACCAGTAACGGACGATGAGTTCCTGCCATCGGTTGAGACGCGACTGCCTCGTCGATTCGCACTACCGGTTCATGCAAGATATGCATTTTCCAATTGGGAGCGAATGCTCGATAAACAAGGCCTTCCTCTTCGCCAATTGAGACGGTGTAGCAATTGAATTCAAGCTGCCGGTGCGCTGCAAAAGCCTGTCGAACGAGTTGTAGCACTACTTCCTCATTATCAAAACGATCTTTTGAAAGTAGCTTTAACTTTTCTTGCCTGACCGCAACAACAGAAACCTGGCTCCAAATTCGTGATGTAAGCAGCGTAAATAGATTGGAATCCGAGAGAATTCCGTTATCGCTTACTTTCACGTTAGGGTTATCACTGGTATGCGAATCAATCGAACACCATCCAACCGTGGAGAGAAGACCAGCGTCTGACCATTCATGGAGAATTGCACCTAACGCGCTATCCGAAGTCTCGAACTCACCAAGCAGAAGAACGAGCCGATTTGTCATACAAGTTTGCCAGTTTCATCACTCTTAAGCATTTCAAATCTAGAAAAGGCTTCTTTGACTTGGATGTAGGCCTTTCTGAGATCCACTAGCAATTCTCTAGTTAAAGTCTCAACGGGATCGACACTTCCAGTTTTATTTCTCCAACTTCTTGCATTAAGAGGCTTTGCATCCAAAATCTCAAAGTGTTCAATGTTCCTTTCTAAGTATTTAAGAGCAGTTGTAGCTGGGCTACCGGTAGCAGAAAAAAGGGCGCTTGCACGCGCACGGTCAAGAATTTTAGTTGAACCATAGTCGCCCGACAAAAGAATGCGCGCCACTTCACCACTAATTTCAAAACCCGCAGTTTGTCCTCCTCCTGTTCCATATTCAATTAGCGCTCCATAAGCGTTAAAAGCATCTTTTCCAACAACTGACGCTTCTGCAAAAGCGAGAATCATGGCTTCTAGAAGAACTGGAAGAACATTCTCATCGTCGGTTTCTGTTAACAGGTGACGCGGGAAATTGTAGATACCATCTTTCGTCGAGATTTGATTTTGTTCCGACGGTTCGGCGGTGACGGTGCCCAAAATACGGGCGACGGCAAAGCCGCGAATTGCGGCAATACGCAGAGTGTCCGGAAGCGGAATAAAGTTTTCGAGAATACGTGCACGGCGCCACCTCCAGAATGATGACCGCAGCAAATCTTGATTATATGAACCAAGCGCTTTCTTAAGTGGCTGAGTAAGGGAAGTAACAACACTTGGGTTAACTGGGTACCAAAGGAAGTTGGTAATCAACACCGATTCTGCTTCGCCTGATGAGAACACCCAATCGAGACTTTCCGGTGTATTTAAATAACCCTGAATAATTGATTCGGTGATACTACGTGCAGGATGCCCCTCGCCGAAGGGAAACCCTTGAATATTCAATTTATACTGCAAAGGTTGCGGGTGAACCGTTGCATTCATTACATTATCAATTTCAATTAGCGGCCGAGATTGCATCAAAGCTTCACTAAGTTGTTGCCTAAATGTGGCAAGCCTCTCTTGATGGTTGGGTATTGCGGCACCCGTCTTGTCATGCGTTGACATCAAATATGCGCTCAATCCTTCCGAGAGCACATAAAATATTTCTGTTGCTGGACGTACCAACCAATGATCAATACGTTCGGACAAGGCATCAAAATCATCTGAAATTGTCACTTGAACTGCTTGACCAGGTTCCCAAACTGGATCTGTGCCATGACTTTCAGCCCAAACAAGTGGAAACATTTCCCCCTTGATTCCACCACGACCAAAACCGCCCCGAATGATGAGTAGTCGAGCAGCTTCCACCGGATCAATTGGTAAGCCAGTGACACTTCCTAGTGATTTTCCCAAAAGCGTCTTAGCCAACCCTGGCCAAGATGCATGATCTTCTAAGAAAAACTCAACTGGGCTAGGCGCAAATGAAGTTGGAACGACACCGTCATTCTTTGGCCAGCCATCAACAAGTGGTGGCTTACCGTCTTGAGAAGCTGTCATCATCGAAAGACGGGAAAGCGACTGTTTGAGTGAAGCCTCCACATTAGACAGCATCTGAGTAGCCACGGACTCGAGGGCAACCGCGAGCTTCTCTTTCACAACAGCGGACCACTCCAAAACCACGGCTTTAGACAAATCGGAAATTGTATCTTGCACGGGTGCAGCGGTGAACTGCAATGACCCTTTGGCATTTCCTGCTAGATGACTACGAGCTTTTTGATCGCTTTGCATTGCGGATTTGCGAGCTTCTTTAGACTCTTCATGGAGCAAACTAGACGATAGCAACACCTTAGATCTTGCAGTTGCTAGCAAGGAAAGCGCTACGGGAATGCTTAGCGTCGCAGAGAATTCCGTAGATGTTCGCAATACACGATGCAACAGCGAAGTACCCCATAGATGCAAATCTTCATGAAGTTCAATATCTATTGCTTGCAGAACTTGGACCTTCACTTGTTGTTGTTGTGCGCCAAGAGTCTGCAGCCAGATTGCAGACCGCTGCTGGATCGTTGGGTTAAACGGTGTCTTAATTTTGTTTGATACATCAACTAGACGCTTCTTCATAATTTCGTTTGACGCAAATTCACCAGAGACTTGACGAGAACCTTCTGCAACCTCACTTAGGCCACATTCGACCATAAATTTTTCAATATTCCGTCGATTAAGTTCGGCGACTTTTGCTGGACCTGTCATAGATTTTGACGCATCGCCGAGCAGCGAGGACGCAACGGACTCGAAGCCATCTGCTAAGTGTTCAACCACTGAACGATGGAGCAATTTCTTCAAATAGTCCCTGAATCGGTCTCGGCCGATCGAAATAACAGCACTTCCAAATGATGATGCAACGCCGTTTAAGTGAGCGGATTGAAAGCCATATCCACCAGCATTGTCTGACGCCACCGTGACCCAGTTCGCCGTAATGAAGTTATTGAAATCTGTTTGTACCGTAGAAGATGTTGTAACTGCTGCAAGGGCTTCGCCGACAGCACGGTAAACATTATTTGGATTAACAAGATCGAGGCCGTCAATATTTTTTCGACCGATGATAAAAACGCTATGCGGCCCACGAGTATGTACTGCTACCTTTGACGGAATTAACGCGGAATCAGTATTTTCATCGTCCCAATATGAAGACATAGTCTCAGACATAAACGCTGCAGCATTTGCGGTCATGGCATCGGTTTGCTGAGCTCCGAAGATGTCTGGCGTAAACGCCACCAGTACTGGAAATTGGCCATTTGCATGCGTGCGGCGTACAAGGTCAATCACGTCAAGCATGATTCCAGCGCCTGTGCCACCGGCCATCGAACCAGCAATGATTATTAACGGAGCTGGAACTACTGATCCGGGCGGCACATTCACCTGTAGGTGGCGAGAAACTTCTGCAAGTTCGGGTCCACCTGCACTGCATTGGCCGAATGCGAATTCAATTCGCTTCTGTACCGTTGTTTGTAGACCAAGAATTCCTGCCATTCTGCCTACCGCACGTAACTGCCCTGCACCTTCCTTGAGCGGGACCGCTACCTGCGACGGATTCGGGCGCCAACCTTGCAAATCCTTGAATGCTGCTTTGTTTGAAACTCCGAACGTAGCATCCATTGCCGCACTAAGTCCTTGATAAGTGGGATATTCAAGTGACACACTGACGTAATCATTATTTGGAAGAAAAGGAATATCGGGGTCTTCCTGTGTGGTTAAAGTGTCAATGCCAATAAACTGCCAGCCCTTTGGAACACCACCCTCCCAGCCTTTGTGCTCAAGGTGCCGAGCAACAGCATCGCGAACATAGCGGATAGCCTTTTGTCCAGATCCTCCACAACCGATCATGATTACTGGCCTCAACATTGAAATTCTCCTTCGTTGGTTGATTTGTTAGTAACTACAGTCATTACGCGAACGGGCTCCATTCGTCGTTTGGTGGCGGCCGAGGGACGATGTCATCTTCTTCAACCACCGTTTTCGAACTTTTTTCATTTTTCTTTCGCTTCTTCTTTTTAGCCGATTTATCTTCTACATTGGAACTTGCACTTGCCGAAGACACCGCATCTCCGAAAGCATCAAATACCGGAACCGCAGGTTTATCCACAAACGGATCGTCTATATCAGGCGCAATTGGAGGATCGCCTTCAACTTCATCCGTCTTAAATCGTTCCAAAACCTTTACAAAGTTGGGAGCAAAGCTGCTGGAAGCAATTGTGAAGTAGAGATCTTGTATCTGAGAAGCTCGATCCTTGACCTCGTACGGATCAAGGAAAGCAACAATTTCTGCATCAACAGACCCAGTGCGAGCAAGTAACGACTGAATATCAACTGATTTAATGCCTACCAACCACTGATTTCTCAGCGTCAGATCTACCAACCCAACCTCCGAATATGGATCATCTTTGGAAATTTGATGCCCTCTCGTGCCAATGACCACGGTTGAATCACAGCTAACGATTCCTACTGGAGTTGACGTCGAATGCAAAAATGTTTGTAATACAGAACAATTAAATTCGTATCTAAAAATTGAAAACATAGAAACAGATTCAACATTCTCAAGTACGAATCCATCGTCATCCGGCGCAACATCATTAGATTGGGAAACGGTTAGAACACCATCGGAATCCACGTTTACATTAAGCCGTATACGCCTTGCTGTTGGTGAAAGTGGCGCAAACTTTGACAGAAGCAGAGATAGGAAGAATCGAACTAAACCTTGAACAACGAGCAAAAGCAAGATTAATATTAAGGCCGCAAGAATACCTCTTCCCTTATCTGTGGGCACCAACGACTTGACCGAGATGGTCAATTGGTCGGCTTTTGCTTGTTCCCCTAATTTCACGCCCGCAGAGGAAGGTCTAAACGTTGTGTTCAATCCAATATCATAATTACCATATGCGGCCTTTTTCTGAACAACTTCAATGACACATTCGGACGCACCCGACTTTTGTTTGATATCGCACGTTTGCGATTTTACTAACTCGAATTTGGCTTTACTTCCAGAAGGTTCAACCAAACTTTCAATAGCAACCTGACCATCACCGCCATCTGGGCCGTCAAATAACAACGTAATTTGCTTCGTGATGACGCCCTTGAATACGAGCGACTCTTCTTTTACACCACGAAATACAGGAAAATTTTTGCCGTTTGAAATTGAAATACTAAACGTTTTTGAGTTGAAACTCACCTGAATAGGTTCGCCAGAAAGTGTCTTTAAATTTTCAACAAAGCCTATTGGATATATCCGCAGTCTTACACTATTCGAGTTTTTAAATTCTGAATTATTGAGAACTGCACCGACTTCGTCACTTGTTACTTCAAACGAGTCTGAGCCCATGAACACGGCTCTCAACTTTCGGATCTTCAGTGAATCGGAGATTGTCACATCTGCATCGCGAATGTACGGTGTATTCGACCCTGCGTTTATAGAAAATTCCAGAGTTTCTGGAGCAAGTCGATCTACCTTTAGCCCCTTCGAATTAGAGGAACCGCCAGACTTCAATACAATTTCTGCCTGACCAATAAAATTCACCGATCCAAGCGCCTTTTCACTTCCTTTTCCTATGAATTGCACCGCCCATTGACCTGCGAGATTTACATTTACCTTGCGCGTCACCGTTATCAGTACTTTTGTATCAGATATTTTGGTAAATTCTGTGACAGAAAAACCTAGCGCAACAGATCCTTCAATGCCTTGCAGCGCAATAATGTTCGTGCCATCGTTGGTGACGAAGTGAATCTCCGTTGCGTTGTTTGGACGTGTCGCAAGAATAGTAAACGAAGATATTGATTCGTTGGCAATGAAGCGCATTTCGTTGCATGAAATTGTTGAACCGTTGCAAAGCGGGAGACTTACCGGATCTTTAGGCACGCCTGGCACGTCGCTCAGAACTTGAATAATTTTCTCAAAAATTTCGTCAGCATTACTCGCAATTTGAAATTTGCCATTAGGCGCAGCAACGCCACACGTTTGAACACTCATCGATTTTCTTCCCGTGGGAACCTGTGGATTAAATGGCTGACCCCCTTGGGCAATGAGCCTCATTAGGCCAAGTTCACTCTCCACTGGGTTCAATCCAGCGGCGACAATGTATACACCTTCTGCGCGCAACCCATCTACGATTCCGTTTCCGTCACCACCGCAGACTTCTTCTTTAATCTGAAGTTCCTCAACGTCACTAAAGCCTCTCTTATTGTCATCATCGTGAACACCATCGCTAAACCACAACAGCAATCGACATGCTTGCTTTGCTTGAGGTGCGTGCTCTACAAACGTGCTGAGAGCGCCACGAAGCCCAACGTGGTATCTGGTGTAAATATCGTTATCTTTCTCACCCTGTCCATCAATAGTTTCTAAAACCGTGTCAACACCTTTTTTGGTAAGTTCGGTGAACGGTAAATGGGCTGTGTAGCCGGCACCAAAACCCGAAATTGCTATTGAAACCTTCAGCGGAACAGAAGTCTGACTACTTGTGGTAGTGGAGTCAATTGAACCAACCGTTGATGCGAGCAACCGAACTACAGATTTGAGTGCAGGGACTCTAGAGTCATGCGGATCGTTTCCTATTCCAGATTCGCTGGTTTTCAAACTTTTAGACTCATCGACAAGCATTAACACGTCAAGATTCTTCCGCTCAGAAATGCAGTCTTGAATTGTTTCATTGACTACCAGCAAGGGCGAGTCTGCATGAACTACAAAAGTTGGGATAAGACTTAACAGGCTTAACCCGATAACTCCCATGGCCTTTTTTGTAACCAGCATTAGAACATTCCTATGCCATTCGCTGCAGCAATAGCCAGTCTAGCGATGTGCACAAGTGCAATCGCGAGAATTGCATAGCGCAGCAGGCGCAGCCCCAAGTTAAACGTGGGATGCAAGACGTAATTGGAATTTCCACTTCGTTTCTGATTCTGTAATGAAGTAAATCCCCCAGCTAAAGACGCGAAGACAGCAATTACATAACCAATCTCACTTGAAAAAAAGATCGATGCCAGAGATACAAGCCCAAGAAACACAGTTGCAATCAGCCCAATGAATGGAGGCTTAACGAGTCCTCGCCCTAAATCTGATTGAAAAGCTAAATCCGTTGTGGTCCATTCAGACATGATTTCCCCCCAGGGGACATGGTACACCATGGTTTAATTTGCCTAAAAGAACAGGCCGGAATGTGCCATCAGGACTCTCCAAATCTGAGCAGTACCAGTATTGGTGTAGCGCAGGTTCGGGACAGTTCCAGCCGTATATGTCGCTTACTCACCTAAAATGCGAACCGCGGATAGTGCTATATGTACGGGTGAACTATCGGCCAATGTGCAATAACAAGCGGCGTCGCAGCACTAAGCAGATCGAGATGGTCTGCCAGACGGGTCAGAAATAGGAGACGGTTATACACCTATACCTCGCCTTCGATGAAGTCGCTGTCTGAATGCATGCTGGGAATGTCTATCTCGGGGTCAAATACATCTATTACGAGGCCCGAATCGTCATCTTCGAACCGGATGCCCATTAGCGGACTACCGCATCTGACACAAGGTCACTCAGATTGGCCGTCTATATATAGGTGTCTCCAGCAAAACGGTCAGACCTCCCCCTCGTGGCTTCTATGTCGCGCTTTGGAAAAGACTCTGTCTTCTACGCTTGGCCAACTGCCACACGGCAACTCTTATCCCCCTAAAAGCCGAAACACGTTCGGGGTGTCCCGTCCATTGACGTTGTTACACGCTCGCGGTACCATGCTTTCAGACATTCATCACGACGATCTGAGGGCCCTGGCCCTATGACGATCACCAACCGGCTTCGAGTCGGTGGTAATGCCAGGTGCGATGAGGAGAAACATGAGCAACGACATGGCGCCACGTAAAT